>FUWD012819561.1_pt1 | contig 25711 bp, 24 predicted proteins | sample 1063281 | NCBI WGS metagenome assembly FUWD01 (sample SAMEA79048168, study PRJEB19326) | metagenome | biome: marine | reverse complement strand
TTCATTTTCCTCTCCGTCACACTGTTTGCAGGCATGGTGGAGCAGAACGCTACGGGCGGTGTCGTCAACATTTCAGACCCGAAACTCGTCACGCTCGGCCTCATATGGCTCATCTACGGCACCAGCATATTCATCCGCCCGCTGCTCGGATGGGATATCAAGCATATGGCATACCTCCTCATTTTCCTCTTCGTTTTCATCACGCTGCTCATCACGCTGATGGCCGTATTTTCACCGACCTTCCACAGCATCTCCTTATAAAATGCCCCTATATTTGAAAATATGGGGCTGTTGCGATATATTTAAGACTCAGCAATATGCCGGCACCGGAGGATTACCTACCCTCCTGCAAGCATAACCGGTTCACTTAAACAGCCCTGCTATGAACATCATTTCAGTTGGTGTCAATCATAAAACTGCACCTATTGAAATCCGGGAAAGAATCTCTCTTTCAGAAGTTCAGAACAAGGAGTTCATCACCGGCCTCATTTCCGGAGGGCTGGCACACGAAGCGATGGTGCTCTCGACCTGCAACCGCACTGAGCTCTATGTCGTACCCGCCATGCACGAAGTCACCGGCGAGTATCTCAAGGACTATATCATCTCGTTCCGTGACGCCCGCAAGGATGTCCGCCCCGAACACTTTTTCAGCCGCTTCTACTGCGGTACCGCACGCCATCTTTTTGAAGTCTCCAGCGCAATTGATTCCCTGATCCTCGGAGAGGGACAGATTCTCGGCCAGGTCAAAGAGGCCTACCGGATCGCTGCCGAAGTGCAGGCTGCCGGCATCCTCATCACCCGCCTCTGCCATACGGCATTCAGCGTCGCCAAGAAGGTCAAGACCAGGACCAAGATCATGGAGGGCGCCGTTTCAGTCAGCTACGCCGCCGTCGAACTGGCACAGAAGATCTTCTCGAACCTCTCCATGAAGAAGATCCTCCTTGTCGGCGCAGGTGAAACCGGCGAACTGGCGGCCAAGCATATGTTCGCAAAGAACGCGCGCAACATCGTCATCACCAACCGGACCCAGTCGAAAGCCGAAGCACTTGCAGAAGAACTCGGAACCAACCGGGTCCTTCCGTTTGAAAGCTACAAGGAGCATCTGCACGAGTTCGACATCATCATCACCGCAGTCAGCACCAAAGACTACATCATCACCGAGGCCGAGATGCACGGGGCCATGCAGAAGCGCCGCCTGAAGCCGGTCATCATCCTCGACCTCGGCCTGCCTCGCAACGCCGACCCGGAAATAGGCAAGCTCCAGAACATGTTCCTGAAGGACATCGACGCACTCAAGCACATCATCGACAAGAACCTTGAGCGCCGCAGCCTTGAGCTCCCGAAAGTCCACTCCATCATCGACGAGGAACTTGTCGCATTCGGCCAGTGGATCAACACCCTGAAGGTACGCCCGACCATCGTCGACCTCCAGTCGAAGTTCATTGAAATCAAGGAGAAGGAACTTGAGCGCTACCGCTACAAAGTCTCCGAAGAAGAGCTCCGCAGAATGGAGCACCTGACCGACAGGATCATGAAAAAGATCCTGCACCACCCCATCAAAATGCTCAAGGCGCCCATCAGCACCTCTGACAACATGCCGAGCCGGGTTGATCTGGTCCGCAACGTTTTTGATCTTGAAGAGCCCAACCAGTCCCACTAATTAACAAATCCGTAACCGCCTTGAAAAAACAGCTTATCATCGGCACCAGGTCCAGCCCCCTCGCTCTCTGGCAGGCAGAGTTCACCAAAGCGGAACTCTCCAGGCACTTTCCTGATCTTGAAATCACACTGAAACTGGTCAAGACCACGGGCGACGTGCTTCTCGACTCTCCCCTGTCAAAGATCGGCGACATGGGACTGTTCACGAAAGACATCGAAAAGTTCCTGATTGCCAAGGAGATCGACCTTGCCGTCCACAGCCTCAAGGATGTTCCGACCGCAACCCCTGAAGGGCTGATCATCAGCGCCTTCACCGAACGCGAAGACACCCGCGATGTCATCATATCCAAAACGGGCGCCAAACTGCTCGACCTGCCGAAAAACGCCAAGGTAGCGACCAGCAGCCTTCGTCGCATGTCACAGCTCAAAAGCCTCCGCCCCGACTTCGAGATCTGCGACATCCGCGGCAACCTCAACACCCGTTTCAAGAAGTTCGACGAAGGCGAATTCGATGCAATGATGCTTGCCTATGCCGGCGTCTACCGCCTGAACTTCAGCGACCGCATCTCCGAGATCCTGCCGCATGAAATCATGCTGCCTGCCGTCGGTCAGGGTGCGCTCGGCATAGAGACCCGTGTCGACGACGAACAGACCCGCGAGATCGTCAAGGTCATGAACCACAGCACCACCGAGTACTGCTGCAAAGCAGAGCGCGCGCTGCTCCGCCACCTCCAGGGAGGATGCCAGATCCCGATCGGCGCCTACGCGTCGTTCAAGAACGGCACCCTGCACCTTCTGGCGTTCGTAGGCTCCACCGACGGCACCATCGGCATCCGGGACGAAATCACCAAAACAGGACTCACCTCGCCGAGCCAGGCTGAAGAAGCCGGCATTGAACTGGCCAAGGAGCTCCTGAAGCAGGGCGCCGAAAAGATCCTTTCGGAAATCCGCAAGAGCTGCTGATGCCAAACGTCCTGGTAACCCGCCCGGAACATCAGGCAGCAGCATTCGTCAGAGAACTTGCAAGCCACGGTCTGGATTCGGTTGTCTTCCCGACAATCGAAATCAGGCCTGTCGGCGGCTGGACTGTACCCGACCTCTCGCCCTTCAGCGGCATCTTCTTCACGAGCCCCAACAGCGTCGGAGAGTTTATGCGGCGCATGATGGAGGAACGCCCTTACGAGCTTGAAAACCTCAGGAAGGCAACAGTCTGGGCTGTTGGAAAGACTACGGAAAAAGACCTCGCCGCCTACGGGGTAACGACAGAACCTGTCCCGAAGATTGCTGATGCCGTGAACCTCATGGCAGACATCCAGAGCGAAGACATTGAAGGCAGGACATTCCTCTTTCTTCGCGGGAACCTCTCGCTCGGCGTCATTCCAGACGTCATACAGAAGCGGGGAGGAACCTGCATTGAACTTACCGTGTACGAGAACCATCCGCCTTCTCTGGAAGACTCGGCGAAGATACGCATGATGCTTGAGGGCGGCCAGCTCGACTGCCTCTCCTTCACCAGCCCATCAACTGCCGTCAATTTCTTTGAAGCAATGGGCTCGACGGCACTGCCCGAAGGGAGCCTCGTTGCAGCCATCGGCACCACAACGGCCGGAGCGCTCAAAAAGCTCGGCGTGAGGGTGGACGTCATTCCTGAATACTTCGACGGGCCGAACTTCGCAAAAGCTATCGCAGAAGCACTGAAGCAGCGCTGATTCCCCGATAGAGTAGCCGCGAAAAGGCAGTTACCCCCTTACTATACCCCTTTCAGCAAACCTACCACCGGAACTCCAAACATACGCACCTGCAACAACAGATGCGCATTGAGGGCATAACGCTCAATGCGTGTATCCGGAATCTGTACTATCGGCTAGTCGACATCAGGAAGGTCATCGGCAGCATAGACCCGAATCATGTCCTCCTCAGGAGGGGGAACAGGATCCGGATGCACAAGGCGCAAAGAGAGCGGAGCAGCGGCAGCGGGTTCGGCAAAAAGCGCCAGCTGGCCGCGGTCTTCTTCACGGACCTGCATGGGTTCATCCCCATCGTCGACAGAAGTGCTCTCAGGGAGGACAGCGGAAGGCTCTCTCTGGGCATCTCCGGTGTCAATGGAAGGAGGATTGCTGATGCTGTGCGGAGCCTGGCCTTTCCGCCCCTGCGACCGGCGCTTTGTACCTGCTGCGGCAAGAGAGCTGACCTCCTGCTCAATGGATTCACGCAGCGACTCTTCAAGCTCGATCTTCATTGCGTGGAGCAGCTGCATGGAATCAACACGCTGCTGCGCCATCTCGCGGCGAAGTTCACGGCCGATTTCTTCGACCGCCTTCCGCTCACGGCCCGGCCAGCCGGTGAAAAGCATCACGAAGATGGCAAGGAGAAGGCCAAGAGCCAGGAGAAGCAGAATGAGAATCATGGCGGAAGCGGGTTCAAAGCGTTTCGCTTATGGCTCGGAGAAGTGAAGAACCGATGGGTCCGTTCGCACTCACAAGCCCCTCTCCCGAAATGGTGGCCATGCCCCGGTAATCGAAAGAGCGGCCTCCGGCCTCCTCTACAATGGGAATGACGGCGGCGCAGTCCCATGGGCTCATGATCTTGTCGACGGCCACTTCAGCCCGGCCTGAAGCCACCAGCATGTGGCCGTAGCAGTCGCCCCACCCGCGGACAAGTCCCGCCTCAAGGCGCAGCATGTCGACCGGATGGGCCGAAGGGGGATCAAGCAGATACTCTTTCTCAGTGAACACTATCGTGGCGGACGACGTATCGGCAATCGAGGAGACCGAGACCGGATCATCGTTCATGAACGCACCGCCACCCCGTTCTGCGTGGTAGAGCTCCCGGAGCGCAGGGAAATTGATGACCCCGAGCTGCATTTTTCCGTCCACCTCAAGCCCTATCATGACGCCGTAGAGCGGGACACCGTGGATGAAGGCGCGGGTACCGTCAATCGGGTCGATGATCCAGCGGCGGCCGGTACCGGAAGGCTGCTCATCGAACTCTTCCCCGAACAGTCCGTCATGCGGATGCTGTGCCGCAATCCCCCGCCGGATGAGTTCCTCCGCTCTCCGGTCCGCTTCCGTGACCGGTGAAGAGTCCCGCTTGGTATCAACCTTGAGCGACTTGCGGGAAAAATATTCAAGCGTCAGATCCCCCGCCTCACGGGCAAGGTGCATCGCCAGATGCAGGTCAGAATGCATAGGTTTTCACGGCTGTTTGACAGCAAAAAAAGAAAAATATAAGATTATTCGCCCCACTGCGGCAACAAAGGCGGTTATTCCCCTTTTTTTTGAATATTCAATGCAACAGAGCGGAACCGCCATGGAACCGCGAACCCCTCATGCAGCGACTCTGCAAACCCGGAACACCAGATGGCTCCCCAGTCCACCATGTTCAGCATCAACGGTTGTGCAGATCTCACGGCACCTGCCATAGAGCATCTCAATCATTATCCCACAACACCATGAAACGCTTGATTGCCGAACGCGAAAAAGCCCGCCTCGGAGGCGGTGAAAAGCGCATTGAAGCACAGCACGCCAAAGGGAAATTCACGGCCCGCGAGCGCATAGCAATGCTCCTGGACGAAGGAAGCTTCGAAGAGTACGATATGTTCGTCACCCACCGCACCACCGATTTCGGCCTTGACAAACAGCACTACCTCTCCGACGGCGTCGTCACGGGGTACGGCACCATCGACGGCCGACCGGTCTATGTCTTCTCACAGGACTTCACGGTCTTCGGCGGCTCCCTCTCGGAAACCTATGCCGAAAAGATCTGCAAGATCATGGATCAGGCCCTGAAAGTCGGCGTGCCGGTCATCGGCATCAACGACAGCGGCGGAGCCAGAATACAGGAGGGTGTGCGCAGCCTTGCCGGCTACGCAAGCATCTTCCAGCGCAACATCATGGCATCCGGCGTGATTCCGCAGATTTCAGCCATTTTCGGCCCCTGCGCCGGCGGTGCGGTATACTCCCCCGCACTTACCGACTTCGTCCTTATGGCCGAAAAAACCAGCTACATGTTCGTCACCGGCCCGAAGGTGGTCAAAACCGTGACGGGTGAAACAATCACCGAAGAGGACCTTGGCGGAGCTTCAGTCCATGCCACCAAATCCGGCGTCACCCATTTCGTGGCGGCCGATGAAGAGGAAGGCATCCTGCTCATCAAAAAACTGTTGAGCTACCTGCCACAGAACAACCTCGAAGAACCCCCGCTGGCAATCTGCGACGACCCTGCCGACCGCCTCGAGGAGAGCCTGAACACCATCATTCCCGAGAAACCGTCCCAGCCATACGATGTAAAGGACGTCATCCAGGCCATCGCCGATAACGGGGAGTTCCTCGAAGTGCAGCGCCAGTACGCCCGCAATATCGTCATCGGGTTCGTCACCTTCAACGGCATTTCGACCGGCATCGTGGCCAACCAGCCCAAGTACCTCGCCGGATGCCTCGACATCGACGCGTCAAGGAAAGCCGCCCGCTTCATCCGCTTCTGCGATGCCTTCAACATACCCATCGTCTCCCTCGTCGATGTTCCAGGGTTCCTGCCCGGCAGCGCCCAGGAGTTCGACGGCATCATCAGTAACGGCGCTAAACTCATTTTTGCATACGGTGAGGCCACCGTACCAAAAATCACCGTCATCCTCCGCAAAGCGTATGGCGGAGCATACTGTGTAATGAGCTCCAAGCACCTGCGCGGAGACGTGAACTATGCCTGGCCGAATGCCGAAATCGCCGTCATGGGGCCGGCAGGCGCCATTGAAGTGCTCTACAACCGTGAACTGAAAGCCATTGAAGACCCTGAAGAGCGGGCCCGGTTCGTCGCCGAAAAGGAATCCGAGTACAGGGAGAAATTTGCCAACCCCTATGAAGCAGCAAAGTACGGGTATATCGACGACGTCATCGAGCCCCGCAACACGCGGTTCCGCATCATCAGGGCCCTGCAGGTACTCTCAACAAAAAAAGACGGGAACCCCCCGAAAAAACACTCAACGCTCCCGCTCTGACAACGGAAAACAGCAAAACCCATGTTCCCAGCAGTTTCATTCAACCTTTCGGCAATACAGGCTGATCACCTCATGCTCGCAGCCACGGGCTACGGGGTGGTGTTCATGTCGCTGATCATTCTCTATCTCGTCTTCAGCGTACTTCCACACCTGCTTGAGGCCCGGTTCGGAAAAAAAGCCAACGACACGGAGCCGGCATCGGCCAGAGCTCAGGTGGCCAGACAGAGCGGAGAAGTCAATGCATCCATCGCCATGGCTCTGCACATGTACTTCACCGAGCTCCATGATCAGGAAACCGCCATCCTCACCATCAAAAAGGCGGCAAAAAACTATTCCCCCTGGAATTCCAAGATTTACAATGTCATCAATTTCAAAGGCACAGTGAGATGAGGCGATACACCTTCAAGATAAACGGAAACAATTACAGCGTTGAGATCAAGTCGATTGAAGAGAACACCGCTGAAATCGAGGTCAACGGAACAGCGTACCAGGTAGAGCTGGGTCGTGAAATGAAAGCCCCGCAGCCGCCGAAGCTCGTCCGCTCCGCGCCGAGCGCACCGCCAAAGGCACCCACACCGCTGAACACGTCCGGACTGAGCCAGATAAAGGCTCCCCTGCCGGGAACCATCCTGCAGATCATGATTGCACCCGGAACAGCGGTAAAACGCGAACAGCCGCTGCTGGTGCTCGAAGCCATGAAAATGGAGAACAATATCCTTGCCGAAAAGGACGGAACGGTCAAGACCGTAAAGGTCCGGGAAGGCGATACCGTCATGCAGGGCGACGTCCTTGTTGAAATAGATTAACCACCACCATGCAGGGAATACTCCGTTTTCTTGAATACTCCGGGTTTATGAACGTCACGCCCGGACACGTGCTGATGATCCTCATCGGCATCCTTTTCATCTATCTAGCCGTTCGGCACGAATACGAGCCGCTGCTTCTGGTGCCGATCGGGTTCGGTATCCTCATCGGCAACACGCCCTTCCTTGAGAACGCCGGACTGCAGCTCGGCATCTACGAACAGGGCAGCGTCATGAACTACCTTTATCAGGGTGTGCTCAAAGGCATCTTCCCTCCGCTCATCTTCCTCGGCATCGGGGCCATGACCGACTTCTCCACACTGCTCTCGAACCCGAAGCTCATCCTGCTCGGCGCGGCTGCCCAGCTCGGCATCTTCCTCACCTATCTCGGTGCCATTGCCCTCGGGTTCACGAACCCGGAATCGGCTTCGATCGGCATCATCGGCGGTGCTGACGGTCCGACGGCCATCTTCATCTCCTCGCGACTGGCTCCGCACCTCATCGGATCCATCGCCATCGCCGCCTACTCCTACATGGCCCTCGTGCCGGTCATCCAGCCGCCCATCATGAGGCTCCTGACCACTCCGGAAGAGCGCAAAATCAAGATGAAACCGCCCCGCTCCGTCTCTAAAACCGAAAAGGTTGTATTCCCGATTGCCGGTCTGCTCCTTACAGGATTCATCGCACCCGGCGCACTGCCGCTCCTCGGCATGCTCTTCTTCGGCAACCTCCTGAAAGAGTCGATGGTCACCAAACGCCTTGCCGACACGGCCCGCAACGCCATGATCGACATCGTCACCATCATCCTCGGCCTCACCGTCGGGGCATCGACCCAGGCAACAACGTTCCTTACCCCCCAGTCAGTACTCATCTTTGTGCTCGGAGCGCTGTCGTTCATGATATCGACCGCCGGCGGCGTGCTCTTTGCCAAACTGATGAATATGTTCCTCAAGGGCGACAACAAGATCAATCCCCTCATCGGCGCAGCCGGAGTGTCGGCTGTTCCCGACAGTGCCCGTGTAGCGCAGATTGAAGGGCTGAAGGCCGATCCCACAAACCACCTCCTCATGCATGCCATGGCACCCAATGTGGCCGGAGTCATCGGTTCAGCAGTAGCAGCGGGCATCATGATCAGCTATCTTATGTAAGCCGCCAGAGGCCCGGATTTTCAATGGGGACACTTCGCAGTGTCCACGGATTTTTTTATTTTAAGGTTTTTTGAGCCGCACTGCATTGTCAACCATAATCCGTCATCATTCATGAGCCAGCTCGACCTCCTCAATATTCCCCAACGCCCCAGAAGGCTCCGCAGGACTGCGGCCATCAGGAACCTTGTACAGGAACGCACCCTCACCGTCAACGATCTCGTCTACCCGCTCTTCGTCATGCCCGGCACGAACGGCATCGAAGAGGTTGCATCCATGCCCGGCAGCTTCCGCTACACCATCGACAATGCGGTCCGTGAGTGCCAGGAGCTCTGGGATCTCGGCATCCAGTGCATCGACCTGTTCGGAATCCCCGAAAAGAAGACCGAGGACGGCAGCGAATCATACAATGACAAGGGCATCATCCAGGAAGCCATCCGCGCCATCAAGGCCAAGGTGCCGGATCTCTGCATCATGACAGACGTCGCCCTTGACCCGTTCACCCCCTTCGGCCACGACGGCCTCGTCAAAGACGGCATCATCCTCAATGATGAAACCGTCGAGGTGCTCTGCAAGATGTCCATTTCGCATGCCAACGCAGGCGCAGACTTCGTCTCTCCCAGCGACATGATGGACGGCCGCATCGGCGCCATCCGCGAATCGCTTGACGATGCAGGCTTCTCCGACGTCGGCATCCTCTCCTATGCCGCCAAATATGCATCCAGCTTCTACGGCCCGTTCCGCGATGCGCTGCACAGCGCGCCGCAGTTTGGCGACAAGAGCACCTACCAGATGAACGCCGGCAATACCGATGAGGCGATGAAAGAGATCGAACTTGACATCATGGAAGGCGCTGATATCGTCATGGTCAAGCCCGGTCTGGCCTACCTTGACATCGTCTACCGCACGAAAGAACGCTTCGATGTACCCGTGGCAATCTATCACGTGTCGGGTGAATACGCCATGGTCAAAGCCGCTGCTGCCAAAGGCTGGATCGACGAAGAGCGCGTGATGATGGAATCGCTCCTCTGCATGAAGCGTGCAGGCGGCGACATGATCTTCACCTACTACGCAAAAGAGGCCGCCAAAAGACTCCGCTGAGCCTCTTTCACCCGAGTAACCGTCAGGACCACAAGGAAAGGCCCGGCAGGATGTCACAGAAGGCACCGGCCGGGCCTTTTTCCAAGATAACACGAAGCCCATGATACGATACTTTACCGCAGGAGAATCCCACGGCCCGGCGCTATCGGCCATTATTGAAGGCATTCCGGCCGGCGTAGCCGTCACGAAGGACGATATTGACCGCGAGCTCCGGCGCCGCCAGCAGGGCTACGGCCGAGGTGGACGCATGAAAATCGAGCAGGACAGTGCCGAGGTACTCTCCGGCATCCGCTTCGGAAAAACCATCGGGTCCCCGATTGCCCTCGTCATCCGGAACCGCGACTGGGAAAACTGGACCGACAGGATGGCACAGTTCACCTCGAATGAAGAGACGACGGAAAAAATCACCATTCCACGCCCCGGACACGCAGACCTTGCCGGACGCCTGAAATACGGTTTCAACGACATCCGCCCCGTCATCGACCGCTCTTCGGCGCGAGAAACCGCTGCACGGGTTGCTGCGGGCTCACTTGCCCGCACCTTTCTGCGTCAGCTCGGCATCGAAATCGGCAGCAGGGTCGCCTCCATTGGCTCCGCGGAGGATGCCGGCTCTGAAGAACCCTTACGTTCACTGCTTGAACATGGTGCTGAAGCCCTATCGGAAGCTGCGGACCGTTCGGAAGTCCGCATGATCGGGGAAGCAGCTGGAATAGAGGCGATGGCCTCAATCGATAGAGCGAAGGAGCAGGGCGATACTCTAGGCGGTGTCATTGAAATCTTCATTACCGGCGTTCCGGTCGGACTCGGCAGCTATGTCCAGCACGACCGCCGGCTCGACAGCCAGCTTGCTGCCGCCGTCATGGCCGTTCAGGCAATAAAAGGAGTGGAGATCGGCCCTGCATTCGACAATGCGCGCAAACCCGGCTCGGAAGTGCACGATGCGTTCACCCTTATGAAGGGAGAAGGCGTGAGGAGACCGACCAACCGGTCGGGAGGCCTGGAAGGAAGCATGTCAAGCGGAGAGGTCATTCATATCCGGGCCGCCATGAAGCCCATCTCGTCACTGCAGTCGCCGCTGCAGTCGTTCGACCTCGAAACACTCGAGCCGGTACTCTCTCGCTTCGAGCGTAGCGACACCTGCGCCGTTCCCGCCGCAGGCGTGGTGGCAGAAGCCGTTGTGGCACCAGTCATCGCCAATGCCCTGCTCGAAAAACTCGGCGGCGATAACATGGACGAAATCAGGGAACGGCTCGAGCGCTACCGCGAAGCGGTACGGTCGGCTTTTACCGGCTGATTGCCATCAGTCTCGTTATAGCGACCGACAAGACGCTGGTTCATGTCCAGTGAAGGTTCCGGCACCTCTGTACGGCCCACGATCTGGGCCGGCACGCCGGCCACCGTATAATGCGGAGGGACGTCATCCAGCACCACGCTCCCCGCACCGACCTTTGCCCCCTCGCCAATCACCACGTTGCCGAGGATCTTCGCGCCGGCTCCGATCAGTACCGATTTATGCACCTTCGGATGGCGGTCACCCGTCTCTTTACCGGTGCCACCGAGCGTGACCTCATGCAGCAGCGACACGTTGTCGTCAACAACAGCGGTTTCGCCGATGACGAGGCTTGTGGCATGGTCAAGCAGTATCCCCTTCCCGATCACCGCTGCAGGATGGATATCAACGGCAAAGACCTCAGAAATGCGGTTCTGTATGAAATAGGACATGGTCTTACGCCCGTTCTTCCACAGCCAGTGAGAAAAACGGTATGCCTGAAGCGCCTGATACCCTTTCAGGAACAGCATGGTTTCGAAATAGTAGACAGCCGCAGGGTCACGGTCCTGGGTTGCAACAAGATCGCACACCGCATAATCCACCCGGTCAGGGCAATCCCTGTAGAAATCCTCGAACAGTCCCTGCAGGACCGGAGGAGGGAAATGTTTAGAGCCGAGTTTCACGGCGAGCAGCATCGCCAGCGAGGAGGCAAAATCGCTGAACTGGAGGATGTGCTGTTCGAGGAACATGCGGATGTCAGGATCGTGCCTACATTCAGCGGAGGCTTCTGCAACGATGATTTTCCAGATTTTGTCAGCATCTGACTGCATGGCGGAAAACGGCCTTGGCCGTGGAAAAATTACTGAAACTGTCGGCACAATGTGTGCCATGAGGAATAGTCAACAGCCTACCCCCCCTAAAAGGTCCGCCGGAACGCACCGGGAACCCGGCCGCAGGCGTCACCTAATGTATGAAAATTATCCGTTCATCGTCCCGCCCGGATGCATTCATCCACTACGAGTGAATGGCCAACACTTTTGAAACAGGGATTTTTTGTGTACACTTTTGCTTGCTGACCTGAGCCAAACCCCATCGCTGACACCACTATGCAGATATCACGGAAAATAGAGATCGACTACGGACACACCCTGCCGAACCACTTTTCGTTCTGCAACCAGCTGCACGGCCATCGCGGTGTCGTTGTCGCCACCGTTGAAGGCCCCGTCGTCGTTCGGAGCGGCGACTCTGAAGAGGGCATGGTGATGGACTTCCGGTTCCTGAAGGAGATCATGGTGGAGCACATCCACAACCGGCTCGACCACGGGTTTGCCGTCTGGCGTGAAGATCATGAAGATCTTGAGTTCATCCTGAAACGCAACACCCGGGTGCTTGTCACCGACGACCCCCCTACTGCTGAATACCTCGCCAAATGGGCTTTCAACGAGATCCGCACCCATCTGCCTGAAGGCATAAGCCTCCACAACGTGCGCTGGTATGAGACGCCGAACAACTGGGCTGATTATGATGGGTAGATAATTAAGTGATTGTTTAATTAAGCCATATAGGCCGAGCCCCGCCTATGATGTACATTCATCCCTGATTGAGTCACTGGTCTGAGGGTTCGAGGTGAGTCGTCACATGGGTGTGAGGCAACATCTTCTGCAGATGAGCCTCTATAGATTCGCAACAGTCATGGCCCTGCTGAACGCTCCAATTTCCAGGTACCATGACGTCCAGTGTTATGAAAACAATGCTTCCACCCATACGCGTTTTCAGGTTATGGCAGCTCACCCCGTCCATGGAGATATTTTTCAATGCCGTGTGGATATCAGCGAGTTGATCGGAAGGCAATGAGGCATCCATCATGCCCTCCGCAGTCCGTTGCAGCAGGTGCCAGCCGGTTCGGAGGATATTGATTGCGACCGCCAGAGCGATGACAGGATCGAGCCAGGTCCATCCGCTCCACCATGCCAAAGCAACGCCGGCAATCACTCCGACCGATGTCCAGACATCGGTCATGAGGTGGTGGGCGTCGGCTTCCAGCGTGATTGAATGTTCCCGCCGACCCACATTCAGCAGGGTACGTGCCGTAAAGTAGTTGACCACACTTGCGCCAGCCGATACCATAAGTGCGAAACCTACAATCTCCAGGTCCCGAGGGTGAAGCAGGCGATCGACAGCACTGAACCCGATAGACAATGCGGCGATAAAGATCAGCAGTCCTTCGAAGCCGCTTGAAAAATATTCCGCCTTTCCGTGCCCGAACGGGTGCGAATCATCTGCCGGTCGTTCAGCCAGTGTGATCATGGCCAATGCCATCATGGCGCCTACAAGATTCACGAATGATTCGAGGGCATCGGACAGCAATCCCACCGACCCGGTCAACCGCCAAGCCAGCATTTTCATTACAATGGTCACAATCGCTGCGATTATCGACAGCAGGACGAAAGGTTTCAGGGATTTTTTTGATCGAGCAATGGCATGCATACTATTGAATTAAAAATTTATGCATGGCGATTTCTGCCTGTAGAGTGGGTCTATATCGCCATTATGCTTTTAAGGGACCTCATATTTTACAATAGAAAAGTACGCAGACAATCGATCCAGACCTTTCGCCCTCGAAGGTTCAGTCTTCATCGCTCCCGCTTTTATGGCATCGCATACAGTTCTGATAGTTTCTGATTCCTTCCTCACGATGCTCGGAGGCAATGTTTGATGGAGTGTGCTCATGGCATCCATAACAGGTGTACTTCTTAAAATCGGAAGAATCTTTATGGCAGGTACTACAGCTTGCCCTATGGTCGCGGTCGAGACGGAAATATCGGTCATGATCGAAGCTTGCGGGCCTCCATGCCCTGGTGCCATGGCAGGTGCTGCAGTTGGCGCCGGTGCTTGAGTGGAGGCGGTCTTTGGGCACCTCTCCTTTATGGCAGTCGATGCAGCGTTGTGCTGATGCCAGCATCTTGTGATCGAAGCTTGCGGGTTTCCAGCCGCTGGTGCCATGACAGGTGCTGCAGTTGTCGCCGGCGCTTGAGTGGAGGTGGTCTTTGAGCACCTCTCCTTTATGGCAGTCGATGCAGCGTTGTGCTGATGCCAGTGTCTTGTGATCGAAGCTTGCGGGTTTCCAGCCGCTGGTTGAATGGCATTCTCCACAGCTCCGGGTTGCGTAGTCGTGGAGTTTATCCTTTGGCTTTTGAACATCATGGCAAGAGTTGCAGTTGGCTCTGAGGTCAAAACTGATGCCTTCGTGCCTGAATGCGCGGATGGCTCTTGTCGAGTCACGACCCTTGTGATCGGTATGGCATCCGATACAGCTGTTTGTTGACAGCCCCCTGTGGAACGATATGTTGCTGTCCTTCCGGAGAAGAGCCATTCCTTTGACGTTTTTGATGCCTATCTCATCAGGCTTATGGCAGTTCGTGCATTGCATAGTGAGTGCCCCCCTGAAAGGCCGGTGACAGGAGAGGCAATTTTTCTCAATTTGAGCATGCCCCTGCATCAAAGGTCCAGGATTGATCAGGTAATCCGGAAATGCAAGGACGAGGCCGACGACTATGGCAAAGAAGCCGATAACAATGATAACCAGTTTCATTTTTTCACATCCAGCTTGCCCGGTTTGAGAAAAACAGGATTGAAACTACATGCACGAGAGTCAGAATTATCAGGAATGCGACCAGGGGCATATGCACCATTCGCCACTGGTTAAGGGCCTTCACGGTCAATGCATTCCAGAACAGTTGGCGGTCGAGGGCATCGTCTGGAGGGGTCACGATGCCGAGTTGCTGCTTTTTCAGCTTTGCCTCGTTCCTGAATCTTCGTACGAGATGCTGTCCGACATGACCACTGGCTGTCACGATCATCATAAGTACCGTCGCTGCCCAGGGCAGCAGTGCGTTGAAATGAATTCCGGAATGGACCAGAATCAAAAGTGTTGCGATCCAGCCGGCATGGCAATGCAGCTGAAGAAACCGCTTCAGCGGTCCTTTCGGTATGATCTGATTTTTTCTTGCCGAATAAAGAAAAGATAGCAGGAAAAAGATGGCCCCGGCAACACCGAGGTACCGGCCGGCCAATTCTATCCTCAACTCGTGCAACAGATAGTCGAGAACCATCGATGCGACGATAAGCAGCAGATATGAAGCCGTCAGGGGTAAGGCTTTCCGGATCAGGATGGATTGCCACATAGGCGGATCAGGTTACTGTTTTTAGGCTTCCGAGTAAAAAGATATCCCGGATTCCTTAAATGAGCCTTAAGCTCAGCTTAAAAGTGCCTTAAAACAACCCCGTCAGCTGGTGCCACAGCGCCAAACGGGCAGACCTGCTTGAACGGAGTCCTTTTGCCCGGTCGAACCAGAACAAAGGTCAATCAATTGAAAAGTGTCGGGTGTTCCGACAATAGAGGAGGGCGGACTCAAACCGTGAACCGGGAAAACGCTGCTGAACATTACCGGGAGCTGGTTCTCCCTGATACGGATATCGATGCCGATGCCATAGTTTTCAGCACTAAACGCATTGGAAGCTTCAATCAGTTCAATCCACTCATTGATCCAGATGTCTTCGTGAAGGCTTGATGGTATTGGAAAAAAGATGCATCAACAGGATATCAAGCAGTGACGAACCGGCATCAACCAAGCCGGAAGAGGGGACGGCCAGAATAAAAGAGGGTATAACCAGAGGAAATAAAAAAACCAGCCCCAATCCTGTTCCGCCACACACACAAACGGAACCTGACCGGGGCCGGCATAGCCGGTATCCAGAGATAAAAGGGGGCTTACCTCCGGTCTGGCGCTACAATCAACCTGCCGGAAAGCGGGAATGCTTCTCCATCAGAATGCGCTGTACAGCATCACCGTCGTCAGGTTGTCGCCAGTCGCATCAAGATCGGCGTCATACGAGTAGAAGCTATGGTTGATCTGCACGGTCACATTCTTCGCAACCATGTAGTTCATACCGAGCGTCACGGCATCCTGCCCATCAAGAGTCGCCGCACCGCTGCTTGCTGAACGGTATGCAGCACCGAGGGTCAGTTTATAGGGAATGACACCCAGCTCCGCGGCCAGAGTCAGCGCATTCTTCGCGTCGACCCCCGTGTTGTAGATACTGTTAGCGGAGTTGTCTGCCGATCCATAAGTCAGATAGACGCCAAGCGGCAGTTCACCCACATTACCCTGAGCCTGCGCGTCGACTGCCCATGCATTGGCGCTTTGGCTCACATCAATATCAGGGGTGGCGGTTTCTGTATATCTGGCGTCACCGTTCCACACCTGGAAACCGGCAGCAAGATCCCAACCGCCGAGGGTCGGCGTGAGCGCACCACGGAGATAACTGAACATCTGTCCGGTTGAGACTTCAGGAGCAGCATTCGATGCGCGCATGACGTACGGAGTGTAGTTCAGGTAACCGTACTTATGGTATGCAACCAGCGCGGCACCGGTGGATGCGGTAGCCGTTCCGATATACTGCTGAGCTGAGGTTTCGTTCCGGTGCTCAAAGGAGCGGCTGAAACGGAGCGCGCCGGTATTGAGGAGCTCAAATCCGTAGGCCGGGCCCTGAGAATCCGTGGTGAAGGGAATGACGCTCGCAATGACATCCTTTCCTGCATCGAACACGAAAGGCATCTTGAAGCCTGCGAACACACCATCCTCTGCCACATTTTTCAGATTGAGTTCGGCCTGAAAACCAATATTCTCAGCCACCCTGCCCCCGATGGCCAGAAATCCTTCGTCGGGAATCTGGAACTCACCATCGTTGAGCATACCTGCAGTACCAGTCGTCTGGGTGCCGTTCTTCTTCTGGTAACGCAGCTTGGTCACCAGTCCGGCGTTGAGGCTAGAGGGAATGGACAGATCCTTGTCCTCGATGGTCTGCTGGGCCCCCTTCATGACATAACCCCTCGCCTTGAAATCACGACCGAATGCGTTGAGCATGGGATAGCGCTGGAAATGGCATGCGGTGCAGGACATGCCGGTCTGGCGTGCAAAAACCGGCGTGGCCTCAGCATCCTGAGGGAGTGCAAGCAGCAGGGCGGAAACCGCCCCGCCAGCAAGCACCCCAAGTGCATTTTTAAACTTCATACGGTACTCCTTGTTGTGGTTGGTTGGTTGGAAAAAACGGGACGAATCCCGTCAATGCAGCATCAGAGGCTTTTGGCCACCATGAAGGCAACGGCATCGGCAATCTGGGCGTCTGTCAGCGACAGCTGGCCTCCACGGGCAGGCATTCCTTTGAACCCCTTGATGGAATTCGCCACCACGGGAGCAAAACCACCCGCAACCCTGGCACTCCATGCCACCTTGTCGCCGGGTTTTGGTGCGCCCATGATGCCGGTGTTGTGGCAGACCGCACAGGTGGAATTATAAATCGAACCACCTCTGACGAGGTCATGCTGCGTCCTTAAGGCAGCAGGATCGGGAGGGGCTGCCTGAAGGGACTGCTGGCACAGAAAGAGGGAACAGGCGACTACAGCTGAATAGAGGCTTCTTCTCATGGGGGTGATCTCCGGATGGGTTAACAAATGCCTTGCGTACATAGGGTTACGAAAGGTGAAGGGCGTGCAGGTCAACGGGACCGGGCAAACAACTTCACATCAAAAAAAACATCGACCGTACTAGGATGTTCATTGAACGGCGGATGGCGAAGAGAAGGCTCATTATTAACGATTGTTAATAATGAGGGCAAAAAAAGAGGGGAATCAATCCCATCGAACCACCTGCAACATAGCAAATATAACAATTGTTTACTTATATCAAAAAAACCCAACCTCCGGCTGTCATGCCCCTGGCAGTTGCAGGCAATAGTCACGTATCGATGGGAGTCATGGATATCTTGCCACCATCACCTAGCACTGTCCGGATGAGTAAACAACAGGAAAATGATCCGGAGCGTCCCGCTATGGGACATATCCCTTGCTCCATCCGTGCATCCAGAACAATCACCCCGAAAGTCACCCTTGATGGCACAGGACTTGCAGATAAGACTTACAAATAAGACTTGCAACTAATTATGATGTTCCAGACAATCAACCAAAACAACAAAGGAGCTGCCATGCAGAACGAATCGCTACTCGGCAAATTGTTCGACTTTTCATTCAAGGAATTCATCACCCTGCATATCGTCAAATACCTTTACATTCTGGGGATTGTCTTTGCGGCCATCACTGCCTTCAGTACAATTGGCGCAGGTATTGTAACGATGCAGTACAGCTTCTGGAGCGGTCTTGGCGGGATCCTGATGGCGCCGGTCGTTTTTTTCTTCTCCTCTTTCTCGTCCGACTACTTCTTGAAGCGATAGTAGCAACGTTCCGCATCGCCGAAAACACAACAACCCTTGTCGAGCGGAACGCGAAGCTTTAAGACTGCCTGCATTCAAGCGGAGGCTTTCTGCCGAACCACCTTGATGCTCTGAAGAAGAATAAAGAGCGCCAGGGCAATGAGAATAATGGAAATGGTCGCAAGCAGGTACTTGCGGGGCTCTGCTGTCAGAAACTCCTCTGTTTTCACCACAAGGGCACTGAGGGTGGTGATAAGCATCAGGACTGCCGGCACGGCTGTCAGTTTCCAGTTGCCGCCCCTCCTGAAGAGCCACACGCTCGTGACGATGAACACGACGCTTGCAACCAACTGGTTTGCTGAGCCGAATATGGGCCAGATGGCCTGCCAGTTGCCGAGGGCAAGCATGGAGGCAAGAAAGCCGATCAAGAGCGTAATGCCATATTTGTTTTTCATGCCGGGGATGGCGAATGTTTCACCGAGCAGCTCCGATCCAACATAGCGCGTGATGCGGGTGGCCGAATCCAGCGTCGTCATTACGAAAGTCTTCAGCATGGTGATGCCGACAAGGGCGCCGAGGGTGCCGAGAACAGGCTTTGTCAGCTCACCGTAGCCAAGCCCGAAGGTTTTAATCCACCCCCCTTTCTGAAACACTTCCTGATATACGAACCCGTGCTGGCCGACGGGCAGCTCTTTCCAGTAGAGACCTGCCGTGACGGCAACGACTGCAAGCACGGCCAGGGCCGATTCGGTGACCATGGCCCCGTAACCGACAGCCCGGATATCCTTCATGGTTGGCAGCTGCTTGGAGGTGGTGCCACTGGCCACAAGGCTGTGGAAGCCTGATACCGCTCCGCACCCGATCGTAATGAAGAGCATCGGAAACATCCAGCCCTGATCGCTTGAAAAAGCAACCACCGGAGGGGCATGGAGTTCGGGACGGGAGAGCAGCAGGCCGAGAAAACCGAAAAACATCCCGGCAAAAAGGACCAGAGCGGCAAGATGGTCACGGGGCTGCAGGAGGAGGGTGACCGGCGTCACCGAGGCAGTCATACCATAGAAGATGAGAATCACGGTCCACCACTGCGCTGGATTAGGAACAGGAAGGTTCACAGGGTAAAGGTATCCGAGAACGATGAGCCCGAAAAGCATGCTGACACCAAGCAGCGAGGATAGCGGGATGGAAAACCCCCGGTGGTACATCATCCAGCCGATGAGCGAAGCCACGGGAATGAGTCCGATGGTCGGCAGGACAACTTCAGGTGTATTGGCAAGCGTTTGGCCGGCGATGGCGGCAAACACGGCAACGATAAGGATGAGGGTAAGAAACACAAAGAGGCTGAATACGATCTTGGCGTTCCGGTCGAGAATGTTCTCGGTAAGATCGGCAATCGAGCGACCTTCATTTTTTGCTGAAATCGCCAGCGATGCCAGGTCGTGAACAGCACCCATAAAGATGCTGCCGAAGACGATCCAGGCAAGGGCGGGAAGCCATCCCCAATAGAGACACGCTATGACCGGACCGATGATGGGAGCTGCACCGGCAATTGAAGCAAAATGATGACCGAAAAGAATCAGCCAATGCTTTGCCGGCACAAAATCGACGCCGTCATGCTGCTTGACGGCAGGGGTCTCTTCGGATTCGTCGATACCCAGCTGACGGGCGAGAACCGGGCTGTAATAGCGGTAACCAAGATAAAGCAGCAGCAGCGAAACCGCTGCAAGAACCATTGTGTTCATTGAAGGATGGGGGAGGAGTTACGTTGTATGAAACAGAAAAGTAAACAATTCCGCCGATATCTTCCATATACCACCGCAGGAAGCCACCCCGCCCGGACGTCAAACAAAGAAGCGCCGGACCCTCACCCACGTTCAACCATCAGAGACTGGAGAAGATATGACAAGAAGAGTGCTTGCAGTGTGCCTGCTGCTGCTTACGACCGGGTGCGCCGTCCACCTCCGCAACAACCACGACCGGACTGACGAGCGTGACCGGAGAGAAGATCGGCGGATGGAAGAGCGAAGGGATCGGAATGACAGGAACGAACGGGACGAGAGAAGGGATGTGCGCGATGAAGACACACCAAGAGATCGCGACATCTACCGCTGAACAGGGACTTAGCGGCGCATCATGCCTCTCTTTTCGTCCAGTAGGCCTCTCCTCCCTGCTCGATGAGGCTGAACCTCCCGGTGGCGAACATTGCACTGAGGGTTTCGGCTGCTTTGTCCGGCATGTCGGGAAAACAGGCTTCAAGGGCCGAGAGAAGTTCACGCTGCTGGACGGGATGGCGAAGGGTGATGGCCGTCACAGCTTCCAGAAGATCAGCGGATCGGGTGAGGTCCATCGAGCCTTTCACCGGATGGACCAGCGGTGCGACCTCAGCAAGTATGGCGGCTGCACGCTCTATACGCTCTTCGTCCGGCAGAAGAACGTCCTTCTCGGTCGATGGCCGGGTAGGAATGACGAGATGCACCATATCGGGATTGATGCTCCTGAGCGCAGAGGCGATATCCTGCAGGGCCTCATCGGAATCGTTCACCCCGCCGAGCAGCATGACCTCCACCCAGAGACGGCCGCTGTACTCCCTGCGGAACTGGCGAAGCCCTTCGAGATGAAGCGAAAAAGTAAACCCCGGAGCCGGCCGGCTGATTCTTTGGTGCAGTTCCTCCGACCCGGCATTGAGCGAGGGCAGGACAGCATCGGCATGCAGCAGTTCGCTGCGGACTTCGGGTAAAGAGAACAGCGAGCCGTTGGTGATCACCGCCACGGGAATATCCGTCATCTTTTTTACTTCGTCAATAAGGCGACCGATGCCCTGGTAGAGCATGGTCTCCCCTGAACCGACGAAGGTGATCCAATCGATCCGCGCTCCGAAGTGAAGCGCCTCCTGTATTTCAAGCAGGATGTCTTCAGGCGGGTAGAACTCCTTCCTCTCCAGCATGTACGCCCTTGTCCGACCGAGCTGGCAGTAGATACAGTTCCAGGTACAGCTCTTAGGAGGCAGAAGGTCGACGCCAAGCGACTGGCCGAGGCGCTTTGAGGATACCGGTCCGAACACATGCTTCATGGGCGCTGCGCTGCTGGTTGAAGGGTTGAGGATAGCTAGTCGATGCCGCTGTTTTTGAGCACCTCAGAAAACTTTACCCGGCTCTCCTCTTCGAACTCATCTTTCGATATCCTCGGCAACAGCAGGCTTGCCAGACCGAAAGCAAGGATTTCAAGACCGAAAATCGCACTGTAGGCCATCATGTAGCTTCCACTGAAGGCGTGCACCACATCACGGATGACGCCCGCGCCGAAATGACCGAGGAACATTGCAAGGCTCTGTGCCGTCCCCCAGAGACCGATGTAGACACCGCTGCGTCCCGCCGTCATGGTCATCATCATGGTGATGTTCGACACGCTTGACGCCCCGAGGCCGATACCGGTGACCACCAGGCCGATGCGGAGCAGTGACTCATCACGGGCAAAGCCGGAGAAGATGATGATGGAAAAACCCGCCATACAGAACAAGTTGCCGAGGAGGGCCCCGTTCTTATTGCCGATGCGGTTCAGGAGGAAGCCCGTGATGAGCATGAATACCAGCTGCATGCCGCCCATGGTGGGACGGAACAGTTTGGTTGTCACTCCGACCGGCATACCGAAAACATCGGCGCCAAAAGGCTCCATGACGATCTCGTTGGAAAAGAGAGCAAAGATGGAAAGGAAGATATAGAACGCGAAAAACATCGTTTTCGGCGACTGCGAGAGAAGGCGGATCGACTGCACAAAGCCGAGCGATTCCTCCGCATGGCCTTTCTTCCCGACGGCGTTTCGCTCCTCTACACCCACAAAGGCAATAAGCCCGAGGACCAGTGCGACAAGGCCGCCGGCAATGCCCACGTTGATAAGCCGTTCGGGCGTATAGACATCAAGATAGGTGCCGACGACACGGGCAGAAATGATCGTGGTGAGCACCATGAGGGTCCAGCTCGAAGAGGTGACCTTGCCGATGTGCTTTTCACCTACATAATCAGCGATGAGTGCATAATAGGCGGTGGTTGCAACCTGAAGGCCGAAACCGAAGAGAAGGAACACCACCATAAGCTGCCAGAGACCGATGTCAAACAGGACAGCCGGAAAGAGGGTGGCAAAATCCGTTCCGCGGACCTGCACGTGATATGCTGCAACGGGTGCATACATAAAGGCCACGACACAGCTCACAAGACCGATGAGAATGTATGGCGAACGACGGTATCCCAAGATCGATGAGCGGTCGAACAGACTTCCGGCCCATACCTTGACGCCAAACACGGCAAGCAGCTCCTTGAGGCTGATGAGCCCGAACACGATGGTGGAGGCGATGCCGAGCTCCTTGACCATCACACGGTTGAGGGTATCGTGCAGAAAGCCCAGCATGATGCCGAAACCCATCTGGAAAAGTGCGAGACGGACCAGATTGAAGATGCGCATTGCAGCAGAAAAAAAATGTTAGGGAAAAAGATGGACTGCGGGCCGGTGCACGGCGGGAAATATAACAAAAAGGCGTGTCAATCAGTGCACATGGTCCTTAAGGGCGTCGACAAGACCGGTGAGTCGCCCTTTCGAACTGCACTTCCCTACCGCAAGACGGAGGGCCTTTTCCTCACCGATGACCATGACCAGCTTCCGGCCTCTGGTAAGCGCCGTATAGACGAGGTTGCGCTCAAGCATCGGATAGTGCAGCATTGAGAGCGGGATGACCACTGCCGGGTATTCCGATCCCTGGCTTTTATGGATGGTAATGGCCCAGGCTGGCGCCATTTCATCAAGTTCTCCCGTCTGGTAACGCACTTCCCGGCCGTCGAACAGCACCTGAAGCTCACCCTCTTCGTGGTCGATGGCCGAAATAATGCCGATATCACCGTTGAATACCTCTTTTTCGTAATTGTTCACGGTCTGGATCACCTTGTCCCCCCTGCCGAAGGCGACCCCGAACCGTTCGATCCGTTTCCCCCCTCCGCCGTTCAGCCGCTCCTGCAGAAGGACGTTCAGTGACTCGGCACCAAGAGGCCCCTGGTTCATAGGGGTCAGCACCTGAATGTCCTGCAGCGGATCAAGCTGAAAGCGTTCAGGAATCCGCTCCGCGACAACCTGCACCAGTTTTCTTTTGACGTCGTCGGCGCTCGAGGCCTCCACGAAATAAAAATCAGCGAGACCCGGCCCCTCATGACAGAGCAGACCCTCCCCCCGATTGACGCGGTGGGCGTTCTGGATGATGAGCGACGTTGCCGCCTGGCGAAAGATCTCGGTGAGACGCACCACCCTTACCTCTCCGGAACTGATGAGATCACTGAGCACGGCACCCGGTCCGACAGGCGGAAGCTGGTCCACGTCTCCTAAAAGGATGAGGGCAGCGTTCTTCGGTATCGCCGGAAGCAGCCGGTTCATCAGTACCACGTCGATCATGGATGCTTCGTCGACAATCACAAGATCCGCCTCAAGCGGGTTGGTGGCAGAGCGCTTGAAGTCAAAAGTGGCAGGATCGAATTCCAGAAGACGGTGGATGGTGCGCCCCTCACGGCCGGTCGCCTCGGAAAGCCGCTTGGCAGCCCTGCCTGTAGGTGCTGTAAGCAGCACCTTCCGGCCGAACACCTCCGGGATGGAGAGCAGGGTACGGATGATGGTGGTCTTGCCGACACCGGGACCGCCGGTAATGATGAGCAGCTTGTTTGAAAGCGCCAGACGCACGGCTTCCCGCTGCGACACAGAGAGCTTTAGGCGTGAACGCTCTTCAGCCTCGCTGACCGAACGCTCAACGTCCAGCCGGCCCCAGGGAAGCTTCCCTCCGGCAATACGCCGGATGCCTGCTGCCACACCCTGTTCGGCCTTCCAGAGGTACTCCAGATAACAGTACCGATCCGCTCCATCCAGAACAGCAACAATGCGCCCTGCAGCACACTCTACCCTGAGAGCCTCTCCGAGGACGCCCTCCGGAATCTGCAGCAGCTGACGCGCAGCATCAAGAAGCATCGGCTCAGGAACCCTGCAATGACCCTTGGAAGAAAGTTCCTGCAGCACCCAACCCACGCCGGCTCGTGCACGCAACGGTGAATCCTCTGCAATGCCGATACTCCGGGCAATGGCATCAGCCGTCCTGAACCCGATGCCAGCGATATCGCGGCTGAGCCGGTAGGGATCACGGTTGATGGCGCCGATGGAGTCAGCGCCGTAGACCTTGTAGATTTTCAGCGCCCTCGTCGTGCCGACGCCGTGCGACTGAAGAAACATCATGATCTCGCGCACCGCCTGATGCTCTCGCCACGACTCTACGATGAGCGCCTGTTTTTTCGGCCCGATGCCCGGAATGTCGCGAAGCCGTTCCGGATCGGTTTCGATGATCTGGAATACGTCTGTCCCCCATGCGCTCATCATAAGGGAGGCCAAATGCGGACCTACCCCTTTCAGCATGCCGGAGGCGAGGTATCGCTCCATCCCCTCACGGCTTTCAGGAGCAATCACCGACAGGCTTTCAGCCTTGAACTGCCGACCCCAGTTCCTGTCGTCCTGCCACCGGCCAAGCGCTTCAACGTGCTGGCCCGGAGAAACGGACGCAATGCAGCCGACCACGGTTACCAACGAATCCTCTTCATCGTTGGAGATGCGAAGCACCGAGAAGCCTGATTCGGGGTTGAAGAACCGGACTGTTTCGACAACTCCGCTGAGCCGCTCCGATGCAGCGCCATCTTCGGGCTGTCGGTCTTCAGGCTGTCCGTTCATGGCCTGTCCGTTCATGGGCTGTCCTTGACATGTGCTCAGGCGGGGACGCTCTCTCTCTCTCTCTCTCTCTCTCTCTCTCTCTCTCTCTCTCTCTCTCTCTCTCTCTTTCTCTCTCTCTCTCTCTGTCTGTCTCTCTCTTTCTCTCTCTCTCTCTCTGTCTCTCTCTCTCTTTCTCTCTCTCTGTCTTGCACACACACACACATGTGTATGCGAGCAGGGCATCTTTGCGCTCGCTGCAGATACGGATCTGACGGTGCAGCGGCACGTGTGCGAGGCGCTGGTGATGCTATTTGAAGTGCGCCTGGACCATATCCTCCCACACGTCCTCCCACACATTGACGACATTGTGCAGGTGTTCGCACCTGCTGTATTGGAGATGCAAGGGATTTGGTGAATGTGTGTGTCTGTGTGTGTCTGTGTGAGTGGCCCTCCTTCCTCCTCCCTTGGCCGGTCTCATGTGACTGATGTGCCTTATTGGTGGTTGCCACCGTGTGCGCGTGCAGTACATTTTGATGTGTTGCCAAAGCGAGGACACGGCGCTGGCACAGGAGGCTTGCGAGTTCTGGATTGCCGTTGCCGATGCAACAGAGAACGACTTTGTGTCGGCACACCTCGACAAGATCCTGCCTGTGCTCTTGGACCGCATGTGCTACACAGAGGACGACATTGAGTGGCTCAAGGTTTGTAAGCCTGTCTGTCAACAAGAGAGCGGAGGTGAATGCTGTTGTTGATG
>FUWD012892142.1_pt1 | contig 25723 bp, 20 predicted proteins | sample 1063281 | NCBI WGS metagenome assembly FUWD01 (sample SAMEA79048168, study PRJEB19326) | metagenome | biome: marine | reverse complement strand
ACTAATTGTCAGTCAGTTGACGTTGTTCCGGAATATATGAGTTCACTCATTCCGAAAGATCCAGGGTTTGAAGGAAATTTGCGATGTCTGAGAAACCAAAGGATCTTGAAAGCCGCCTTGGTCAAAGCCGAGCAGTGGTTTTCGGTTGGAGTCAGGGTCCGTCTTGCAAGGCAAAATGAAAAGTTAAAATCGATTCTTGATTGTTGCGAGGTGGTATTCACATTCGGAGAAATTGGAATTCTGGAAAATACTCTTGCCATGATAGTCAATTCGCGTGTTAGCAGAAGGATCTCTCCTGACACACCCTGGGTGGTGAAAACCAAGTGGCTTGCCGGATACGCTGCTGAAAAAGGATGGACACTTGTTTCCAGTTGCGGGTCAATTCCTTACCTACTGGCAAGTTGGCTCGCAAAAGGGGGGCCTGCAGTAATTGTTCTTGACTCGCCTCTTCCTTTCATGGGCAACGAAAAAATATCAGGAAACTTTAGCCAGGAATTTCTGAACATTTTTGATATTGAGAAAACCTTGTTCATCTCTAAATTTGGACTGGAATTATTGCCCAAGGCCGGCCAGAGGATGGTGGAGAGGGACGCGATGGCAGTGGCGCTCGCTGATGTGCTGTTGCCATGCCAAGTCAGGCCTGCCGGTAACATGGCAGGGTTTATTGCTTCCGCAGAGGCCAAAGGGAAGATCATATTTCATAATGAAAATTCCGAAACCCCATCGAACAACTACAACACTATTGACGCGAGTCTACCCAGAGCTGCACGACAATTACGTTTTGAGAAATCGATAGACCTCTTTCCGAAGGGTGGTCATCCAGAAAATCTTTTCTCTGATTACTTTTTTCATTATACGAGGGCATATTTTGGACCCTGGCCGGGGCAATCATGGGCGGACTATCTCCATGAACTGACGCTCAACGAGGAAGACTCGCAACATGAAGCCCTGGATGCTTTAAGAAGGATTTTAACAGAAAAAAGGATTCGGGCGAGTGGAAGATTGATAAGAGGATCCTATAAGGTGGTATCATTTACAGAGAGGCCGCCAAAAGAGTTTGATATCATTTGCAAGTGGCGTCGGGGACTTATGAGAACAACATTTGAACCCTTTGGAATAGCGGTGAGAAGGAGTATATTGATCGAAAAGGGCGCAAAAAAGGTTAGTTACGGATCTGATGAACTCTTCAAAAATATGACTGACGACATTAAACCCTACTTCCAGAAAGCCTCAAGTTCCTGTGCTGACTGGTCAAGGGAAAAAGAGTGGAGGCTCATAGGAGACCTGAAGTTCAATAATCTTAATCAATCAGACTGGTTCGCATTTGTTCCAGACCTCACTTATCTGGATAGTCTGTTCAAGACCTTTCAGGCGGAACAATTTCGCGTCCTTCTATCTGGAAACTCTACAGGCGCTAAAGTTTGCATCTTGGAACAGCGACAATCAAGCGAGATTATAAACTTCTCATGAATGCAGGTTGGGAAATTGTCTGTTACCTCTTGATTTTCCTCGCTGGAATTTCAGCGGGGAGCCTTGTGAATATCCTATGCCGACATTTTATGAAAAGAAGCGGGTCAACCTGCCCGCATACAACGCGTTCGAGTTTGACAAACTTCGCAAAGGTATCTCGATCACTTAGTTTGCAACGAGAGAAATTGAAAACTGTCGACTGGAAAGAACTTCTGACAGAGCTTGTTTCAGGAATTGGGGCTTTATTACTTTTTGCTAGATTCGGTTTCGGTTTAGCCTTTTTCGCTCTGACTGTCTTCTGTTCAATTCTACTGCTGGTATTCAGAATCGACATGCAGGCGATGATAATTCCGGATGCGATCACCTTGAGTGGTACAATGGCGGGCTTTATTTTCTCGTTATTGAATTATGACCCTTTCATGGACTGGAAATCATCCTTGACAGGGATAATGGTTGGAATTGGGCTGCTATACGTTCCGGCTTACATTTTCAGACTTTTAAAAGGAACAGATGGAATTGGCGGAGGAGATATCAAGCTAATCGGGATGGTTGGATCGTTTATAGGCGCGCAAGGGGTTCTGTTTACGATACTTGTCGCCTCCTTGGGGGGTTATTTTTTGGATTGACCGGCGTAATTTGTCAAAGGATTTCATTCAGGGCTGTCATACCATTTGGGCCCTTCATCTCATTGGCAGGGGTGTTTTACGTGTTCTGGGGAAAGACGACCATCCAGAATGTTCTTGAAGTTCTTTATTTATCCTAGATAACGGCCAACCTCACGCATGAGGGTGAATCAACATCCGCACAGTCATGAAAGAAAATCGACAAAGAAACTATTTTTTGATCGAATCCTAACAATTTACTAACAATCATGAATGAAAATAAAGAACAAGGACTTCAAACACCAATTAACAGATTGAAATGAAACGGAGGATTCAAGTGTTCTCAAGAATTTGCTCATTAGTGATGACAGCTATTTTAGTCATGTCTTCGTTGGCGCTGGCTGTGGATGTTGATCCCAGTCTGCCGGCGTATCAGAAAGTCAGCGGGGTTTCAGGCGACCTGAAGTCAGTTGGCTCAGACACCCTAAACAATCTCATGACCTACTGGGCTGAGGGTTTTAGAGCAGCCTATCCCGGTGTGAAGATCTCCATAGAGGGTAAGGGCTCTTCAACCGCTCCACCGGCGCTGATCGAAGGCGCTGCTCAATTTGGCCCGATGTCACGAGAAATCAAATCCAAAGAAATAACAGATTTCGAAAAGAAATTTGGATACAAACCGGACGTAGCCAGGGCGGCGGTAGACGCTCTCGCAGTTTTTGTCAACAAGGACAACCCCATCAAAGGTCTCACTCTACAGCAACTTGACGGGATATTCTCCAAAACCCGAAAGAGTGGAGGCAAGGACATAAAGACCTGGGGAGATCTCGGGCTGACCGGAGAATGGGCCAACAAACCCATTGCGATATATGGACGAAACTCTGCGAGTGGCACCTACGGGTTCTTCAAAGAGGTAGCCCTTTTCAAGGGCGATTACAAAGACTCCGTTAAGGAACAACCTGGGTCTTCCGCAGTTGTCCAGGCTATTGCCAAGGACAAGTATGCGATAGGTTACTCGGGTGTTGGCTACAAAACCCCGGATGTCAAGACTGTTCCGCTAGCGGCCAAAGAAGGGGCCAAGAGCTATGATGCAAACGCTGAAAACGCGTATTCCGGAGACTATCCTCTCGCAAGGTTTCTCTACATCTATTTCAACAAGAAACCAAATGAAGCTTTGAATCCGGTGATGGCTGAGTTCCTCAAATATGTTTTCTCAAAAGAAGGCCAGACAATTGTTGTCAAGGACGGTTTTTATCCCGTTTCCAAAGCAATTGCGTCAGAAGATCTTGCTAAAATAGGTCTTAAATAGGCGTAAAATTACTTCAAGTATGATATTTATGAGGGGTGACATCGGTAAACTCGAGGTCACCCCTCAACCTATTTTTGTTTGGAGTTATGAAAAACTCCCGTGATCAAGTTAAGTCATCTCCAAAAGGTGTCAGTATGGGAAAATCTGGCGCGCGTAGCCGGAAGAAAACCCGACGATGGGTCCTTATAGCCGATAAAATAGCCGACAAGGCAATTACTATCGGCGGCGTTCTTGTTATAGCCGCTGTTATGACGATGACCGTCTACCTGATTTATGTAGTAGTGCCATTATTTCAGGGTGGAGAGGTTCTTTCAGTCAAGCAATACAACGTGCCAATTGACCCATCGGAAATAGTCGACTTGACGCTCGACGAACACGGGACCCTTGCGGTTGCGGTTTCGAGAACCGGCAAAGTGGATATATGGCATGCCGGAACTGGAACCCCATTAAAAAGTCTTTACTTTGACTTCGGAGCCAAAAAGCTCACATCTGTAGGCAAGACCATTGACAACAATAGTCTTGCCTTCGGGTTTTCCGATGGGACTTTAAGGTTGGCCGAGATTGCCTTCAGGAATGACATAATCCCTGAGGACCGCGCTCCCCAGGGTCTGAAGCAACTCGACAAACGGGATACAACCGACACTGATACAGTTTATTCAAAGATTCCAGGCAAGGGGTTGAGAAAAGTCGATGTAGAGTTAAGTCTGCAGCCCGAAATCAGGGTTTCGGATTCCGGCCTGCCATTAGTGGCGTTAGGTTATCGTCTCGTTGACTTTGGAGATAGGCCAAAGAGCTATCTCGCAGTGGCCGACTCTTCCGGAGAGGCCCATTTCATTACTACTGAAACAAAGTCCAACATGTTGACAAGGGTCAAGACAACCGAAGTCAACAAAGTCGCTTTACCAATACCTAGTGAAAAAGTACAATTCAAGTTTGCCGTTATTAACGATATGGGCGACGAAATAATGTTCGCCGACAAACAGGGGCGGGTTTTCCGATATGACATGGGAAACGAGGCGGAACCAAAGCTCGCCGAGGTTATAGAGCTGATTCCCGCTGACCGTGAGCTTACGGTATTCGATACGCTACTTGGGGCGAGATCCATAGTTGTGGGAGACTCCCAAGGGGGATTGTCCATATATTTTCTTCTCAGGAGGGCAGACGCCCAATCGACCGATGGCGTTACCATGGTTCGCGCGAGCGAGTTTGCGCCGCTGAATGCAGGAGTCACTGGATTTAGCGCAAGTCAGAATGGAAAATCCTTTGCTACTCTTGATTCCAGTGGGGCTATATGGTTGATCCATGGGATCAGTCAGAAAATACTGTTGAAATTGGGCGGTACCAGTATCTTTGCAAGGCAGATAGCGCTTTCGCCACGTCTTGAAGGACTGGTAGCCATAGGAAGCGACGGCCAGGTAGGTTTTTGGAAACTGTCAATTCCCCATCCTGAGATCTCATGGCGTACTCTGTTTGGAAAAGTATGGTACGAAGGCTACCCCAGTCCTTCTTACACCTGGCAGTCTACAGGCGCAACAGACGCATTCGAACCCAAGCTTTCTCTCGTCCCTCTGATTTTCGGCACATTGAAGGCCACCTTTTATGCGCTGCTGTTTGCAGGGCCACTAGCGTTGTTGGCGGCAATATACACATCCGAATTTGTGCCAAAGAACGTCCATGGCAAGATAAAACCAATAATGGAAATAATGGCTTCACTGCCGTCCGTGGTTCTGGGATTTGTAGCGGCGCTAGTGCTGGCCCCGATAGTTGAGTCATGGATAGGGGCTGTAATACTTGCGTTTGTTGTAATGCCAATGACTTTGGTGGCCTCAGCCTATATATGGCAGTTGATCCCCGTTCGGATTACACTCAAGCTTGAAGGCCTCCCCAAGTTGATTCTGATGGGTTTGTCAGTTTGTCTTGGTGTGACTGCAGCCTATTTTTTTGGACCGGTATTTGAGAAATTATTTTTTAATGGCGACGTAAAGTCCTGGCTAAACACAAATGAGGGAAGCAGCCAGCCATTGCTGTTTCTTTTGTCTTTGCCTGTTACCGGTATGGCGCTTATCTATGCCATTTCAAGGACTGTCGGACCGCGTCTCAATGTCTGGCTCCGATCATTCAGAGATCCTTATGGTCCTCTTCTGGACATGCTTCGTTGGCTCGCTGTTGTCCTGGCCACAATGGTTATCTCCTATTTGAGTTCGTTATTGATGTCATGGTTAGGATTAGACCCCAGAGGGTCAATAGTCGGGACCTATGTCCAGCGCAACACCCTGGTAGTAGGTTTCGCAATGGGATTTGCGGTAATACCAATCATTTATACGTTGGCTGAGGATGCGTTGGGAGCGGTTCCAGACCAACTGAGGTCGGCCAGTCTCGGATGTGGAGCCACTAACTGGCAGACAGCCATGTGGGTTGTATTGCCGACAGCGATAAGCGGGGTATTCTCCGCCGTAATGATAGGAATGGGACGAGCCGTTGGAGAGACAATGATCGTGGTGATGGCGACCGGCAATACACCCGTGCTGGACCTGAACATATTCAGTGGCCTACGGGCTCTGTCGGCCAATATTGCTGTTGAACTCCCTGAGGCGCCAAAAGACGGAACACTTTATCGGACTCTTTTTCTGACTGGTCTTGTCCTTTTTGCAATGACTTTCATAATCAACACCCTGGCCGAAATTGTTCGGCAACGCTTCCGTAAGAAAGCGCTGAAACTCTAGGACCGGCTCAATGGACAAATATAAATCCCGACCAGACGGAAACCGAAAGCGTACCTGCGATTTCAAGGCTAGAGGTGAGCCAGCGGTGTGGATACTGGGAGGAACCCTGGTTATAGGCCTCCTGATGATTTTTGGTTTTCTAACTCTCATCGCTTATAATGGTCTGTCAACTTTTTATCCTAAGCGTATAGAAGTATTGCGACTGACCGACGGCTCGAAGCTTGCGGGCGAGTTTGTCAGGTCAGAAAAATACAAACCTGAACCGGATCGAATTCCATCATTGCCTGAATCAGCCAGGAAAGAACTTGAGAATAACGACGGGTATTTAAAGAGGGCGCTTTACAAGACCGGCAATTTTGATCTGTACAACGAAGACTACAAATGGGCGTCAGACTATGAAATAAGTGAACGTTCCAAACCAGAAGACATGATTTACGTAAAGAGAATGGAGTGGGGTCCGTTCATCGGTAGAGTAGTGTCCCTTGATCTCGACGGAAAGACTATAGGCGTTTCAGATCTTTCCATTGATGAACTCAGAAAGGCGCATCAAGAAGCTGAAAAGCGTCGGCTTAAAATTCGGGAGATAGAGCGTGGTCAACTTCTGGCTGTAAATTATCACATGGACAGGAACCGCCTTGCTTTAAGAAAAGTTGAACTGAGTTACGGCAAAGATAGTCAGGCTTACGTCGAGGCCCTTGAGAAATTTAATGAGAAACAGGAAAAGCTCGAAGAAAAATACAAAGAATTATCCAGCGAAGCTGAGTCGCTGCGACAGGTAGATTCGAAATATACCATCACCCTGTCGGATGTAGGCGACAGGGCAAAAACCATCAAAATTTCCGCAATTGTCGATTTTTATCAATCGAATAAAATTTCTTTTGGACAAAAGATCAAGATCTATTTAGACGGATGGTCTGAGTTTCTGACTCAGGAACCACGAGAGGCAAACACTGAAGGGGGAGTTCTCCCAGCCATTTTTGGAACCTTCTGCATGACTGTTCTGATGTCAATTTTTGTCGCTCCATTCGGTGTAGTGGCAGCCCTTTATCTACGAGAATACGCGAAGCAGGGGCAGTTGGTCTCGGTCATAAGAATATGCGTGAATAACCTGGCTGGAGTTCCATCAATCGTCTACGGGGTTTTTGGCCTCGGATTTTTTGCCTATGTTTTTGGGGTTAGTATTGACGAACTGTTTTTTCCGGAAAGGTTTCCTAATCCGACATTCGGAACAGGCGGTATTCTTTGGGCGTCTCTCACGCTAGCCCTGCTGACGGTTCCTGTTGTTATTGTGGCCACAGAAGAGGCCTTGGCTGCCGTTCCTCAGTCCATGCGCGAAGGGTCACTGGCGTGCGGCGCTTCCAAATGGCAGACCATAAAACGGATTGTGTTGCCGAGGGCAATGCCTGGAGTAATGACGGGACTTATCCTTGCCATGGCGAGAGGCGCCGGCGAGGTTGCTCCGCTGATGCTTGTTGGAGTGGTCAAGATGGCTCCTGAACTTCCTATTGACCAGTTTTATCCGTACGTCCACCTGGAAAGGAGCTTTATGCACCTTGGATTCCACATTTTTGACCTGGCCTTTCAGTCACGAAATTCTGAAGCGGCCATACCCATGGTCTTTGTGACAACTCTACTCTTGATTGTACTGGTTTTTGCCATGAACATAGTATCTATAATTGTCAGAAACCGCTTGAAGAGAAAATTCTTCGCAGGACATTTTTAGGAGACGCTGGATGATGCCTAAATCCGAGGCGCTTGATGTAACGGTGTATCATGAAAGGAGGGGGACCCAGGGAAGACTGCTCGAAATCGAGAACTTCAATTTGTGGTACGTGAAGAGTCAGGCTCTATTTAACATCAACATGTCGATAGAACGAGGTCTGGTCACGGCCCTAATTGGCCCCTCCGGCTGTGGGAAATCTACTTTGTTGAGGTCTATCAACCGTATGAATGATTTGATCGATGGCCTCAGCATCTCTGGGAAGATAATTCTGGATGAGGAAGATATTTATAGTCCAGGGCTGGATGTCATATCGCTGAGGAAAACTATGGGAATGGTTTTTCAAAAACCGAACCCCTTCCCAATGTCAATCTCTGAAAATGTGGCCTATCCGATGCGAGTCGATGGTATGAGAGACAGAAAGATTATCGAGGAGTCGGTAGAGCGCGCGTTGAAAAGTTCAGCCTTGTGGGATGAGGTAAAAGACCGGCTGAAGGAAAATGCGCTGGGTCTATCCGGTGGTCAGCAGCAGCGTCTGTGTATAGCCAGGGCGATAGTCGGCGAACCGGAAGTGCTTCTGATGGATGAACCGTGCTCGGCTCTCGATCCCGTCGCAACAGCCAAGATAGAAGACCTGATTGATGAACTTAAGGGCGATTATTCAATTGTAATAGTTACTCATAACATGCAGCAGGCTGCCCGGGTTTCCGACAACACGGCGTTTATGTATCTGGGAAAACTCATTGAATACGGGGAGACTACCGACATGTTTACCAGGCCGAAAGTCAACAAGACCATGGACTATGTGACAGGTCGTTTCGGTTAAATTCAGCCTTGTGTGGCCAGGGATGGCGTAATGCGCCTGAATTTGTGAGAGGCGTTTGCGTTTAACAAAATAACTTGTGAACAATTTCAGATTGATGAACAGCCCAAAGACTAGCTTGGCGTGGTCTTTCGATCTGGTCTCAATCTCTGGGAAAAGAAAATGGTCCGCAGACCTCGAGTAAGACTTCAGCGAAAAATAGACAAGCTTAATAGAGATCTTCTCGCGATGGCAGATACGGTTAAAGAAAGACTGCAAATGTCTATTCAGGCCATTCGGGAGCGAGACAGGGAACTGGCGACTACTGTCATCGACGGAGATTCCGAGATCAATTACAGTGAATTGGAAATCGAGGAAGGTTGCCTCGCAGTGTTGGCGCTACACCAACCGGTGGCAATGGATCTGCGATTGATAGCAGGGATTTTCAAAATTGCCAACCAGCTTGAACGCATCGGTGACTTAGCCGTTAATATTGCCGAGACGGCAATTCTGATGGCCTCTGAAGAACCGGTGGATGTGCCTTCAGAATACTACGTAATGGCGGAAAAGACCCAATCCATGGTGAGCAAGGCCCTCGTGGCATTCACAAAAATGGACGAGGAAATGGCTGTCGAGATCCTTTCGGATGACGACGAAGTCGACATGATGAAGCATAAATTGCACAGCAACCTCGAAGATCGACTCACTCGAGAGATCCAAAAACGCCGAGTCTTAATACATCTGTTTCTGGTTTCGCGTCATCTTGAACGGATAGCGGACCATGCCACGAATATAGCCGAGGATGTCATATATATGGTGACCGGTCAGTTGGTAGGCTATGAGTATAAAAAATAGTCTCCAGCGTTGGAACGCATAACTTCAGGCCATGATCTTGTGATCTGAGGGATTTTAAAAAGGGGAGCATGGTCTGTGACGGATTGGAACTTCCGGAGGAAGAAAATGAAGTCTAAATTATCAGGAAACCGTATTCATGGTTTAGCGGAAGAAATAGTATGTGGTGTTGCGGTAAAAGCAATAAACAATAACAGGATTTTGGTAACTCCCAATCGAATCACGAAATACAGTATTTCGGGTAAGCCGGAAGAATCCTTCACTGACTGGTTGTCTTCAAACTCTGCACCGGACCATGAAGTATCTGAACTTATTAAACTTACCGGTGAATATCTTTGTAAACCCCGACCCGGAGATGAAGACAAGAATGGTCATGATGATCCGTTAAGACAGGGCATCATAAAAATTCTGGAAGAAAGGGGCGTCCCTCACATTTGTGAGCCGGGAACCTGGATGGAAAATCGGCTTGGCTCCAGATTAAATTAGGACAAGGGGGCTGCGGCCCTTCAAGCGTTAAATCCTGTCTTTGATTACATGAAAAGATATGGTCGAAGCTGTGACCATACTCCTCCCTGTGTAAATGAAACTTGTCAGCCCTATGAACTCAAGAAAGAGTATTACAAAGGGATCCCATAAAGACCTGAGACCGGCTTCCGCATTCGCCACCGGCGCCGCCGCTCCATCAAGCGCAAAAATCATTGTCAAGACAAGTCCGATGGTTACGAGTGACAGAATCTGGTAAACTGTGAAGTGACCCGGTCCCCGGTAATCTGAGCGCAGCGTTTCGGATATGACTCTCCATAATTGGGTGACCACAGTAACAAGTATCAGTGAGATAGAATATTGGTTTTTTAGGAACAACAAAGTTGCGACCAGCCCGGTTGTCAAATACAGACAGGAAGTAATTGCCTGAATGGGAACTACTTTTTGTCCGTCCATTCCTTTTTCGTAAGCTATTTTTTTAAGTTTGCCAGTAAAAACAAAAGCAACGCGGCTCAGAAGTCGCTGAATGTAAGGATGGCATTCGGATATGGGTTTCCCGTAGCAGCACCCAAAACTGATGCAACCAAGACGGCCTAATCCCTCTCCAATTGAGTAGGCTATGGCCATAGCCGCAATAAAAGGGATGGCGGAAATCCGGGCGGAGCCCTGATCCAGTAAATGGTTGACTGCAGACAGGATAACGGGAATCGCAACTATCCCAACGAACGACGCGCCAGAAACGGTAAAAGTATGACGTTTCTTCTCCACCAGCGCCGCCACAAGCCTGGAAGCGGAAAAACCAATAACCAGGGTGAGCGCTGTAACCAGAATGGTTACTCGAACTGGAATCAGTATCGAGGAAGTTAGCGTAATCAAGGCAGAGACTGCGACAACTGTCGCCAATGATACGAACACTCCATAAAAAGTCAGATTTAGCCCTTTCCAATGAAGAGATCTCATTTTTGTGATCGGAACAGCGGCCAGGATCTGCCATTGCTCGTTTGGCAGGGTCTTAAAAGCCCAAATAAGTAAAACAAGAAATGACAGACCGACGCCTGATACGAATACTTCCGCGCTCATAAATGTTTCTCCCGATGGCTCGACTGGTTGTTTGCGGACGAGCCGGCAGAAATTTGCCCTGATCTTTGGATGGCGTATCCGATAGTAGATCGAACGGTCACCTCAGTCTCCACCAAAGGTTTTCCAAAACCCTCGGAGAACCTGCTTGTTACGCCGGACAGTCGTAAATTCTCCATGAGGTCACTACAAAACTTGATCCTGCCCCGTTGAAACAGCAGAACATCTGTACTGCTTCCAGGCCTATACAGACTCTTCGGTACTCCTTTTTGCACAAACATGCCGGGCGTCACCGGCGTTGGGTCGTCATAACGGTATTCACTGTAAGCCTGGACTATATCCCCGATCATTAGAGCGACAACCTCCACCATGGCCACAATCCCTACGCCGGTTCCACCAGCAACGTCTGAGTCAATGATAGTGACTATTCTTCTGTTTTTGGAAAATGGGGTTACTATGTTGACTACCGCAGAAGGATTGCAGGAGTGGTAGTCACCTGAAATTTCATAATAATCCAGTACGATTCCTGAAACCGGCGTGTGGTTGTAATGATACTTTTCAGGAGTCAATCTGAATACGGCAAAATCACCGGCATGGAAACTATCAAACCAGCGCTTGCGGTCCGAACCCAGAAGTTCCTTGTAATGAAAGAACTTATCTTTGAGGAAAATATCAGACGTGGTGTTCAAGGATCCTACTATAACTTTGGAATCAGCAGGTGAAACCACTTCCGAAACTCCCTCGGACATTGGTCGGCAATCCCAGTATTTGATACGGCGTTCGAAAACCTTGCGCAGGGTTGTAAACTCATTTGGGTTGAGACATTCTCGTAATTTGACGCCAAAAGATTCAATGAAACTTTTTGTAAGCAGTCCAATTTTCGCGTCAAATTTTACAAATGCCAGAAGATCCGTGGAAATTCTGGCGCTTGTTACGGCCCGGAACAGCCTGGGGGCATTCTCCCTTGCTGAGGAATACAAGAACCGTATAGCTTTATCCCCTAACAGTTTCTCTGTTTTGATTGTCCCTGTTTCGCGTTCTACAAACTGGTGGCGCATAACTGCCATAAGTTAAATTGCTCCTTACTATCCTGGCCGATTCTTCACAATCACGGCACACAGTTATGATTAAGAGATTTATTAGTTTTGTCAGAACCTGCACTGAGGCTTTGTCACCGAGAACTTCACTTCGGGCGCTTTCAAAAAACTCACTCAGTGATTTGTCCTTAATGGTATAGAATGTGGCTTCTCTAATAGGGGCTTCGGACAGCAGCCTGTCGGACTCCAGGTCCGCAATATCCTCCCCAAGCAGATCAAGGCTTTCTGAGAGATATTTCACTTTGAGTTCGGTACGATAGTATCTTTCCGCAGCGGTGTTAAATTCTTCTGCATCCTCGTTCAACGGCGACTTACCACCCCCAACGGCGCTGAGAATGGACGTTGTAAGCATTCCCGAAGCCGAATATTCTTTTGAATTCTTTAGCCGGGTCAGTAAATCGTCCATGGTGTTCTGCAGGCGAAACATTTCGATGAGATCCGGAGCTTCATCCAGGATAAATCTCGTGAGCCCGAGGAGATATTCCGAATTGTAGACTCTCATATATCCAGGATATCTTCGACTCGGGCGCAACCCTCGAGTATGGTTGAGTATCTTTCTTAGAAAGAGATTGGAAGTCTCAATCCTGACATAAAAGGTGGGTATACCGATTGCAGAGCCGAAGAAAACCTGTCTGCGCTCACTCTCAACAAAGGGATCATCCGGAATGTCACCGTGGTTTACGCTACCGTTTAGTATGAGCTTGAAAGCCATGGCGGTTAGCAGAATTTGCATGTCTACCGCTTTGGCCATGTCATTGTCCAGGTTCCCGAAAAGGCTATAATGCCTACCCTCAAATCCGGAAAATCCCATTTTGGAAAATTCGCGCAAGCGGTATAGCAAATAGGGAGACATATTTTCATCGAAGACCCCAAGGTCGGCAAGGTCCTTTTTAAGTCGGTCGGTATTTCCAAGCGTTCCATCAAGAGCAGGACTGGCGTTGGTGCTCATCACGGAGATCAAATAGTCGATAAGGCGAAAGTCAGGAACAAAGTCGCCTTTAAGCCTGAAAACCATAGTCAGAACCCTGTCGATAATGGGTACACCGAAAGGGGTGCAAGGCTGCCCGAATATTTTTAGTCCCGCCTTTTTCTTCCACCGTCTCCAGATCATTCTCAAGTGTGTATAGTCAAGCTCATGTGGCAGGAAACTGAGAACCCTTTCCGGGTGAAAATCTGAAAATCCCAGCCGGTAAGGCGCTCCGCTATATGTCCCAACAAATAGAGGCAGAAAGTGTTCGACGATTTTGATGACCAGGTCCCCGAGAAATTTTTCGTGAGCTGCAGTAAACTGAGACGATTTTGCCGCGAGATGATCCGTCAACCTGGCGCTGCCAAGACTGACGTGGATACCGTTATTGGCAAGGCTTATGTTTGAAACATTCGGTAGGACTACCAGGTTCCTGGTGATTATGCCCGCTTCCCTAAGTTTGGCGACAGCGTTCAACTGGCTTCGACTCAATACCTGGTGACAAAGGCACATGTAATCGTGCTTTTTCTGACCGGCTTCCCAGCCGTTCAAACATGGACTCATAAAGAGTTCCCTGTAAAAAGAGTCAGAGATGCAATCATTCAATTTCTTTTGTCTAATCGGGGGATGAGGCGAAAAATATAGCAAGGCTTTTTGTCCGGAAGTTTCAAGCAGGAATTTCCTGTTGGCGTACATGACAAGAAGTTGCGTGAAGAGATATCGTTTGGATGTCTCCTTTGCCAGTGATCTCCCCAGCCCGTGTTCGGATCGAATCGGAACTACATGGAACGAAAAAGTTTCAGGTGAGGTGTTATCATTGAGAAGATGATCCATTAACCGAGTTCCGGTAACACGAATGATTTCAGGAAGTTTTTTTGTGAACTGATAGCGTCGGCAAGGGCAAGCTTCATGACGTAGCTTATCGGCACACGCACAAATTCCTGACCATTTTCTGAATATACGAACTTGTGAGCGTCGGATCTCAAGGCGCCGAGAACCTTCTTTTTGTCCTGAAGGAGGTCGTGGGCAAAAACCTTCCTGGCGTGAACAGTCATCTGATTTACTGGAAACCTAACCCAACTATTTTCCCATATTGAGTCCGGGTTATCCGACAGGTATTCTTCCAGATCGGTAATGGCCCTTTCGGATGTGTCTCCTGATGCGGCCCGGCGAACTATGTTGGCAAAATAGTTTGAATCCCTAATGCGAATCGGCAAGTCCACGCATTCCCTATCGCCCATGACCGCAGCCTGAAGTTCCGTTTCCGAGCCTGCGGTGACGTCGTCAAGACCGAAAGGCAAAAATTCAGGATTGCAACTGCCAGTTTTTCGACACACCCCTAGAAAATCACGAATTTGTTCTATGGATGGTCTTGGGCCGGCCACAACCGCTGAGATCTTCTTTCTAGCTCCAAATATCATTGGGAACAGATTCCTCTTGCGAACGATATATGACCTGAACGCCGCCATTAAGCTCTTGTTATGTTAGCCATTCATTAAGGTTCCAATAGTTTTTTGCTAAGTCCAAGTGACCATCCTATGAATTCGAATAATGCTGATGGTCCAACGTTATGAAATAACAGGTCTTGTTACAGGTCGAGTTCATTCCGTTGATATTTGGGAGCTAAGCCGTGGAACCGGACAAACGAAATACTAACAAGTCGGTAACGATTCCCTAACCTTGAGCCTTTAACAATTCGAAGCAGGAATCCGGGGATCGCGGCAAAGATAATCAATCAGAACTAACTTAAAGCCGCTCCGGGGAATAAACGGTCGGTAGACAAATAAAAACCGCGGGAGGTAGGGCGAAAATGGGCGAATTCAGTTTAAATTCATTGGTTCTCCGTGACATTTTTCATCACGCCAAACCAATGGGTCATCACCAGGAAGCCAATAGTCTAAACCTGGGATTTGGGTTCATATATTACGGAGTGGTGAGAGCCTTAAGACCCAAACACACCGTCGTAATAGGGTCAGGATACGGGTTCAGCGTAGTTTGTCTTGCGTTGGGCATAAGAGACAATGGTTTTGGGTCGTTGACTTTTGTTGACCCGTCTTACTCGCTTTTGAAAGACGGTCCTTTCAAAACTGTTGGCGGCAGAGGCTCCTGGAATGACTCGGAATCTGTTCAAAGCCATTTTGAGCGGTTCAGCGTGAGTCATATCGTGACTCATTACAGGCAGACGAGCGAAGATTTTTTTAATAATTATGAGGCCACGAAACTTTCTGGAATAGATGTGGCATTTATCGACGGCGCCCATGATTTCAATCACGTGAGGCATGATTTCCTGGAGGTTCTGAAGAGGTCCAAGACCAACACCTACATCTTTTTGCACGATTCAAACATCTACATCAGGGAAATGCTGCGTCACGCCGGAGTTAAAAGATGGCTCAAGATCCTGGAAAAGAATGAAAAGGCTTTTCAGATCATAGATTTTCCATTTTCTTCAGGAGTAGCGTTGATTCGAGTTTTGGAGCCAACGGCATGGAAAGAGCTACAACAGTGATTTTATCTGGACTGGCGGTGATATTCATTCTAGCCGGCGCTTTCATTTTCTGGAGGTATGTCTGGTTTTTCAGGAACCCGGAAAGGATTATTCCAGCGGGTGAAAACATAGTAAGCCCCGCTGACGGAACTGTTGTTTACATTAAGAAGATACGACCCGGGGAAGATGTTCTTGTTATCAAAAAGGGTATTTCGGCCAGAATATCCGACATTGTGAAAGAGGAATTGACCGAACCCAAGACATTGATAGGAATCTTCATGAGTCCTTTTGATGTCCACTACAACCGATCGCCGATTGATGGTTCGGTTGGGTTTGTCCGGCACTATCCGGCAAAAACAAGAAACCTGGACATGAGGTCGATGCATTTTAGAACCCTTCTTGGGCTCCCTCCATATTATTGGAACAGTCGGCACATTATTGAGAACGAAAGATCAGTCACCAGGATAACAGGGCAATTCAAAGGAAAGCCGGTCTCCGTCTATGCAGTCCAGATAGCGGGAGGGCACGTCAGTGGAATTGATTCTTATGTTTCGGAAAACGGTAAGCTCAACAAAGGTGATATTTTTGGCATGATACGAATAGGATCTCAAGTAGATCTCATTCTACCGGACTTACCCGACACGAAGATAAGAGTCGCTGAGGGCGAAACAGTCAAAGCCGGCGAATCAATTCTTGTCGAATAGATACGCATCGTCATTCGCCTCAAAATATCAGGAGAGGTCAAGCAAAAATGAAGGTCGACTTACACGTTCATTCGAAGTATTCAAAACGGCCATCAGAATGGATACTCCAGAAAGTAGGGGCTCCGGAAAGCTTCACTGAACCGTTGTTCATATACGAGCAAGCCAGAAAAAAAGGCATGTCTCTCGTTACGATAACCGATCACAACACAATTGAAGGTTGCCAGGAAATTGAGGGACTGATGGGAACTTTCACCAGTGAGGAGGTTACCACATATTTTCCTGAAGACGGTTGCAAATTGCATGTGCTCGTATACAACATAACCGAAAAGCGCCACGAGACTATTCAACATCTCAGGGAAAACGTCTATCAGTTGGTAGCCTATCTAAATCAGAAACATATTTTTCACGCGTGGGCCCACCCCCTGTTTGCCGTCAATTCAAGACTAACGGTTGAGAACTTTGAAAAGGGGCTGCTCCTTTTCAAAAACCTGGAATTGAATGGCGCCAGAAGTGAAGAACAAAACCAGTGTCTCAGTTTCATAGCCTCAGCTCTAAATTCAGAAACTATCGGCCAACTGTCCGTCAAACATAACATTATTCCTTTGGACGAAGCCCCCTGGCGAAAAAATCTGATCGGCGGTTCAGACGATCACGGTTCACATACACTGGCCCGTTGCCACACAGAGGTCGAAACCGCGTCAGATCTGGCATCGTTTTTCAATGGAATAGGGCAGGGTTTGAGCCGCGTTCACGGCCCCAAGTCCACTCCGACTTCTCTGGCTCACACGATTTACAGCATCGCCTATCAATTTTATGGTCAAAAGTTTGATTTGGACAAATATGTACACAATGACATCATTTTCTGCCTACTGGACAGATTCCTTTATCCCTCGAGGAACCAGCAACCGCGCTTTCTGGCAAGAATGGGCCATCTCTGGAATCATAGACATAAAAATGGCAAGTCGCAAAACGGCGCTAAGAATGTTGTGGATATTCTGAAGAGTGAAGCGGACCAGTTGTTGTGGGAAGATCCGAAGCTTTCGGAAATGCTGAAGAAAGGTTGTTTAAATATCGACAACATTGACAGGGATTGGTTTGATTTTGTGAATACGCTTTCCAACAAGGTGCTCTGTCATTTTGCAGACCACATTATGAACAGCCTCTCCGGGGCGCATGTGTTAAACCTTTTCGATTCACTAGGTTCGGCGGGAGCTCTTTACTGTATGTTGGCGCCATATTTTGTGTCGTACTCCATATTCTCCAAAGACAGGCAGTTCAGCTACCAGGTACATGCGAAATGGGCGGACTATGGCGATGATTCACCGATGTTTGAGACAGGTGTCGCTCATTTTACCGATACATTTTACGAAGTGAACGGCGTTGGCGCTACCCTGAGGAAACAGATTGAAGAAGCGGAAAGGGCCAACAAAAAATATACGGTTATTACATGTGATGAAACCAATGACGGCGATGGAGTCAGTATACACAACTTTAAACCCATCAAGGTTTATCCTTTGCCGGAGTATCCTGAACAGAAACTGTTTTACCCGCCGTTTCTGGAAATGTTGAATTTTTGTTACAGAGAAAAGTTTACTCACATTCATTCAGCCACTCCCGGTCCTATCGGTTTGACCGCTCTTGGTATCTCCCGTATCCTTAACCTTCCTGTGATAGGCACCTATCACACCGCCTTACCACAGTATGCGCAGTACCTTACCAATGATTCCGGCGTGGCGGAACTCATGTGGAAATATGTGATCTGGTATTATGATCAAATGGACCTTGTTCTCGTGCCCTCCAGAAGTACGGGACAAGAACTTGTGTCGAGAGGTCTAAACTCTAACAAGGTAAGGATAATGCCCAGAGGAGTTGATACGGAAATATTCCACCCATCAAAAAGAAACGGCTGCCTTGATATGTATTGCAAACCGCGAGATGAATTCAAGTTGCTGTATGTTGGCCGGGTGTCAAAGGAAAAAACCTAGAAATCCTGGTTGGGGCTTTTAAAAAAGTGATCAGGTTTCGCGATGATGTGAGGCTTTTTGTTGTAGGAGATGGACCTTACAGAAATGAAATGGCCGAGGCGCTAAAGGATCTGCCGGTTGTTTTTACAGGCTATATCCAGGGCGAGGAGCTTTCCGGTGTCTTTGCGTCAGCCGATCTCTTCGTATTCCCGAGCACGACCGATACTTTTGGTAATGTAATACTGGAAGCTCAGGCTTCCGGGGTTCCAGTGCTGGTAACTGATCAGGGTGGACCGCAAGAAAACATGATTCCAGGCGAAACAGGAATTGTGGTTCACGGCGAGGACGAGGATGCGTTTTTCAAAGGCATACTGAAAATGCTCAATGATAGAGAGTCGCTAATGACAATGGGCGCTGCGGCGAGAGTGTACGCTGAAAAGCGATCTTTCAAGGGAATTTTTAAGGAATCCTGGGAATTTTACAAACAGGCCGAGAACAATTCATCCGGCTGTTTCGGCAAAGAGACGGATTTTCATCAGGGACAATTCGCTGTAACAGCGTTTGGGGCTTTGCGTTGGCTGTGATGCCTGAACAGCGGGGGATAATTTATCTCAATACCACCTCAAATTTATTTGAATACATATCTCTCGAAAGAGCCTTATGATGGCGGCCCCTTACTGCGAGTGACGCCAAGCCGTCAAGTCTTAAGTCTGGAACCGCCATCATTGCGCATTGTTACCTTTATCCACAGATAACTGAAAACTACCCTTCGCCATGAGCTTCTCGCCCTGGCTTCGTAGCGATATTTATTTAGAGGATTTGACAGTAAACAGACCCTCTGTGGCTAGCGAATCCGCCATTCCATTTTCTTTTCTGGGGATCCACTTTAGGCGCCACCCTGGATGGTCATCGAAGTATCGTCTTGCGCTCATTATAATTTGACGAAAACGACTTTTTTCTCGAGTGTTTATTTGACCGTTAATTTGGTAGACAACGGTGCGGCTATCACCGTGAATGTCAGCCTGGTCGATCTTCAACGAAATCAATCGTTGGATGAGAGCCGTTAGAGCTAGATATTCGGCTTTCAGCGCGTCTCCCCTGCCACCATATTCAGCGACCTGGCAGACAGAAAACCCGTCTGGATCCCTAACCACATAACCAATTCCACAATCGTTTAGAAAGCAAGATCCGTCGAAATACGCTTTGTAACTCATGCGTTAACCCCTCCACTCCTGAAAATTCAGGCTCCTTTGAAAGTTAGTGATTGGCTGGTCATTAATGATTTTTCTAACCCGGAGGGATGTGCGGATCAAGTTAGAAAATGGTTAGACTTAACTTTATTCAATGCTATGAAGGGGTAAAGACGGTTACTCTATTGTAATTCTGGTTAGCTCCTGTTTCTTTTTGAGTTCTTCCGCGTCCGGTTTGGCTGAACTGCAAAAAATGGAAGAGAATCCTTTGCAAAATTCCCCTAAACCTTTTTGAAAATGAATTGCGCCTGTGACCAGGTCAGATGATTTAGTCGATACGCTTCTTACCAGTAAGGCGCCTCCGCCCACAGTAAGAGCTGCGATTCCCGCAGTTTTTAATAAAGCCCAGAACAAATTCATTGTCTTTTCCTCTTTAAAGTTTACTTGGCAAACTTGATTGTAAGCACGTTGTTTTCCAGCTTTGCCTGGGTTGGCTTACGATTCAGGAGTGCCCGGGGCAGAAAGACATGTCGTTTGAAAGACCCAATACGAACGACAAGATCTTCTTTTTCTTTAAAAAGGTCAATATAGTCTTTTTTTACAAATGGAAGCTTCATGTTCATGACGTAAAAATTGCTGTCTTCAACTATTTCGTAAATAGTTTCCCTGTGAAGAATTTCTGAAGGGTCTCCTTCGCCATATATTAGCTGACCCATTTCAGAAAGTTTCTCGAGGCCTACGACTTCTTCCTTGAGTATGTTTATAGCCCGAATAGGTATGGGGCTAAATATTTCCTGAATCTGATCCATGCTCCTTTTTTGCGCCATGACCCAGTCTTTGAAATATCCATCATCCAGGGACATCGGGAATAGTCGATTGACGATAATCGTATCAACGACCAATCCATAGAGGCAGAAGTACATAAAAGCTCTCTGAGTCTCCCTGACTACCATCTTCTCGGCGTTGGTAACCAGCCTGACAGAAGTGATCTCCCGATTCAGGAGAATCTTGTCAACGCCTTCCAGTTTAAGGAACAAATCGTGGAGAGCCCCAAAATACGAGTCTTCAGGGATTGGAGCGTCCACCAATTTCTTCGCTATAGGCCTTACCACTTTGAATAGGTTGCGCTGCCACTTGAATATTTTGTTTATATACCACTCCAGAGTGGAGGGCATTCCTATGAAACGAAGAGATTCCCCTGTCGGAGGGCAATCAACGATAATCACATCATAGGTTTTTTGTATGAAATACTGATTGATATACAGGAGGCTGATTACATCTTCCATTCCTGGGATTATAGCCAACTCCGACGCCAATACTTCCGTCATGCCGCTTGAGCCCAACAACGCCGCAAGATAATTGGAAACTTCTTTCCAATGGCGATCAAGCTCCTCCTGAATATCCACCTCCTGCATCCAGAGGTGTTCACATATTTGCAGAGGCTCTCCCCGATTGTGATCATGCAGGTCGGAGTCCAATTGAAACGCGTCCGAGAGACTGTGAGCTATATCTATTGAGATTAAAACAGTGTCAAGCCCACGCTTGGCGCACATAAGCGCAGTGGAGGCCGCTACTGTGGTTTTACCCACCCCACCTTTTCCAGAGAAAATTATGATTCGCGGATCTTTGGTTTTCACTCCAGCTCCATCAATCGGCTAGCAGCTCCTCTGTTTTGTCCGTTTCTTCCCAGGGGACGTAAAAATCATCTCGTCCAAAATGTCCAAATACGGCTAGTTTCCTGAAGAAGCCGTTTTTTGAGACGGAGGGGAGTCGTCTGAGGTTGAACTTTCTGAGAATGCCCCCAAGTCGAAAATCGAAGCATCTTTCCACCTTCTCAGCCAGCAATGAGTCATCGATTACGCCTGTTCCACGAGTTTCAACCTGGATACTGACCGGGCGAGTCAACCCGATTGCGTAACTCAACTGTACTTCACATTCTTCTGCCAAACCTGCCGCAACAACATTTTTGGCGGCGTACCTCGCCGCATAGGCGCCAACCCTATCGATCCTTAAAGGGTCCTTACCACTCAAAGCGGCTCCGCCGTTTCTGGAGTAACCACCATAAGTGTCAAGAGCGTTCTTTCTTCCAGTAAGGCCGGAATGCATTGACGGACCGCCTAATCTTAGAAAGCTGTAAGGGTTTATAAAAAGTCTGGTGTCATTGTCAGGTTTTATGGATTCGTTCTTAAAGACCTCATCTACCACATGACGCAAAATATCCTCTTGAAGAACTGCAGGTGTGGGCCAAAAGCGATCCAGTTGTGTCGCGCTTATTGTGAGACTGTGGATACGGGTTGGTTTTCCGTCAATATAATGGACTCCAACCTGTGTGGAGCCGTCAGGGGCCAAATAGGGCAATATCGAGTCTCTCCTGACTAAAGAGAGCCGTCTGGCAAGTTTGTGAGCCAACATAATTGGTAAAGGCATTAGTTCGGGGGATTGCCTGCAAGCGAAACCAAACAGAGTGACTTGATCAGTCGCTGGGAATTTATCAATCTCAGCGTCCGTCAAATTAGACTCTTCAAAGTGAAAATGCTGATTTTGGGGCATTTCCTTCAAGCTGGTCAGGACGCTGCAAGTCTTATAATTAAACTCCAGATCCATGTAACCGATCTTCCGGATGACCTTTCTGGCAACATTTGGAAAGTCCACCTTGGCCAGCGAAGAAAATCTAGCCGCTATAAAAACAATAGACGATGAAACAGCGCACTCCGCTATTATTCGCGAAGTAGGGTCAGACTCGTAAAACCTGTCGATCAATGCGTCGCTGATCTGATCACAAAGTTTATCCGGGTGCCCTTCTGTCACTGATTCGGAAGTATGAACGAATTCTTTCTTCATTTGTCTTTATCCCCTGGAACGGTCTTTCTGGCTTCATTCAGCAGGAAGGGCGCCACCGAGGTCGCCCCAATCACCAACATGTCGCCTATCGTCACAGGGGTGAGTCCCAGCAGTCCTCTAAGGCCAGGAATGACCTGAGTAAGAATCTGCAGCCCCAGAGAGCCAAAAACGGCTAAATTCAAATACGGATTCGCCGGTCGGTCTTTGGGCTGAAAGATACTTTTGTCCTTTGATCTGCAGGAAAGCGCGTGCAAAATCTCGGAGATGGTAATTGTCTGAAACGCAAACACACCGGCTGCCGGTGTCATGCCATATTTCATCAAGCCATAACCATAAGAAACCATAGTGCTAAGACTCATAACACCGGCTTCAACGCCTATTTGCCTGAAATCATCGTTAGTAACGATTGGTTCTTCGGGATGGCGCGGCGGCGTTGACAAAATATCCGGCTCCGGTGGTTCCATAGCCAACGCAATTGCCGGGAATACGTCGGATATGAGATTTATCCAGAGAAGCTGTATCGGATTAAGAGGATGCCCGAGGCCCATCACACTGGAAAAAAGCATTACCATTATTTCACTGAAATTGGTGGACAGAAGATAATGTAGCGATTTTCTAATATTGTTGTACGAGGTCCGTCCATCGCGCAACGCCACTAAAAGTATTTCCAGATCGTCATGCTCCAGAATTATGTCCGCAACTTCACGCGCTACGTCAGTTCCCGAGGCGCCCATTGCAATCCCAATGTCGGCTGCCCTTAGGGCCGGCCCATCGTTGATGCCGTCACCCGCCATAGCGACGATTTTGCCCGTGCCCTGTATAGTCTGGACAATTTCAAGCTTGTCCGAAGGGCTTACCCTGGAAAATACCCTGGCCTTGCCGCAAAGCGCTCTTAAAACTTCAGGATCGGTGTTTGCAAGATGCAAAGCGTCAACGATCTCAAGTGGATCATTTCCACTAAGACTTAATTCAGCGCCGATAGCGAACGCTGTGGGACCCTGATCTCCTGTGATCATAACGGTTTGGATTCCAGCCTGATGAAACTGACGAATTGAATCCTTAACCCCTTCACGAACCGGATCTTCCATACCTGCCAGGCCAAGCCAGGTCCAACCACCACCGTTGCCGTTTGAATTTCCATTTTCGGTGTACGCTAACGCCACACCTATTACCCGAAGCGCCAATCCCGCCATCTTTTCGTTGGCTGTTTCAATCTCCTCACGTTCTTCTTCCGTCAGTTCATACAATATACCGTCTTTAATATGATACCTGCAATTTGCCAGAACTTCGAATGGGCTACCCTTGATAGCCAATAGATGGAACGAATTAGATGTGTTGTGCAAAGTTCTCATGAAGTGCTGGTTTTCTGATCTGTAATTCTTTTCAAGTAACGGGTGTCCGCTACGGACTGAATGGACATCTACGCCGGCTCCAATTGCCATATTAACAAGAGCGTTTTCAGTCGGAGAACCATGAAGTATGAAATTTCCGTTTTCCGGTTCCACTTTTGTTTCACTACACAACACACACACATGCAGTAGCCTGAGCAATTCGTCACATTGATAAGGGTTCACGGAAGTGGAGCCAACCCTTAGTTCGCCACCCTCGACTCTCATAGGCTTCATCCCGACGAATAATTGCGTAACCATCATGTGATTAAGGGTGACCGTGCCGGTCTTGTCAAAACAGATTGTCTGTATTGAGCCTATGGTACAGACGGAATTCAGATCCCTGATCAGAACGCCATGCTTTTTCATATTCTTGACGCCAAGAGCGAGAGTGGAGGTGGCAACCGTCGGCAGTCCCTCCGGCAGAGCCGCCACTGCAAGCGAAACCACCACTTTCATCATTTGGAGCAGGCCTGCGCCCCTGGACAATCCTATGAAGAATATTAGAACGCAGACAACTCCGGAAATGGCCATTAACTGATTGCCAATAACTGTAAGCTGTCTTTCAATAGGGGAAACCGGCGGTTCCGACCCAGCCACAAGAACCTGGATTTTTCCGATTTCCGTAGAGGCGCCGACCGCCACGACCAATGCTGTTCCCTGTCCACCGGTAATGCGAGTCCCGGCAAAAACCATGTTGCGCCGTTCAGCTATGGGGATATTCCCCGCTTCGATCCGGCCGGACAATTTACTTGCAGGGAGACTCTCTCCGGTCAGAATGGACTCGTCCGCGCTTAGATTAATCCCCTCAATGAGTCTTGCGTCCGCTGTTACAAATGAACCCGGCTGAAGAATCAGGATGTCACCGCAGACAACTTCTTCAGCAGACACGCGCTTTGTGGAACCGTTTCTGAGTATTTCCCCCAAGGGATGAACAAGTTGTTTAAGGGAATTAATTGTCCTTTGCGCCTCATTTTCAGTGACAAAGCCAATAATCCCATTAATCAGAATTACTGAAGATATTATTATAGCGTCCAGCAACCCACCGGTAACAGCCGAAACGCCCGCTCCTATGGCGAGCAGACCAACCGGAAGCGATGCAAACTGATCAAAGAAAATGTCGAGTTTTGAACGGGAACCTGTTTCAGGGATGACGTTGGGACCATATTTGGCCAGGCTGGCCTTAAAGGATTCTTCATTGTGACCAGTATCAGGATTCACACCGAACAAGGTGGCCAAATCAGAACCGGACATTTCCCACCAAGGCTTGCCCGGCGCGCATGTCGAGATGGGTTGAACGACAGTTCTATCTTTCTTCCTGCGGAATTTAACTACGTTGGAGGGCTTAGCGCCAGGCTCTTCAAAAGAATCTGCATCGCTCGACGCCTCTTTACGTTGCTCAGGAACGTATTTGAAAAGGATTTTCTCCAGAGCGATTGAGATAAGACGCTGATTGTAAACAGGATCAAAAAAACCAGAACGTTTCCTGTAAGGGTATTGGCGGAAACTTTACGAACGCAACTCTCTTGAGAGAGTCCCGACTCTATGGATTCTTTGAGACCCGGACAGCGGTACAAACCCCTGACTTTCAGCCTGACTCGACCGGGAACTGCGTCATGAATGATTGTTATCAATAGTACTTCTCGTGCCGGTTGATAAGACACACATCTACAAAATTTAACACGAGTTATGTTAGGATATTGTTAGAGTTATGTTAGGATATTGTTAGGGACAAGAATATTGAATTACCACGCAATCTAATTCTTACAGGAGATCCGCTTCAACTTCGTCAATGCTGCTCAAGCCGGACCGTGAGAAAACGCCTAACGCATACCAGAAAGCCGTATACCAGGGCGGCCCTGTAAAGTTCCCCCGTGCAAACTGGTACAAACCATGTCCGACAAGCCCTAGAAAAATAACACTAGGAATGTCAAGTTCACCCCCTGAAAAATTCAGAAGGCTTTTATCGGCTTCTTTGAACGTGCTTCTTACACTACCCAATAAGGTTTCTTTACGCGTTTTACTGGATTGGAGATTGAAAAGTCGAGATTT
>FUWD012836332.1_pt1 | contig 25832 bp, 25 predicted proteins | sample 1063281 | NCBI WGS metagenome assembly FUWD01 (sample SAMEA79048168, study PRJEB19326) | metagenome | biome: marine | reverse complement strand
GGGGTATTAGAGAGCGGGACCGACGAGACTCGAACTCGCGACCTCCGGCTTGACAGGCCGGCGTTCTAACCAACTGAACTACGATCCCAATTTTTAAAAAGCTATTTTTTATCCCGGTAAATGAGTGCTATCGGTATAACAACGATATAACCCAAAAAAAGCATAATTGGAGCAATTGTCAGACTTTGGGTACTGGTTGTTTCACCACCAGCCATTACAATATAACCAAGGGCAATCAATAGAACACCCACAGCAAAGATGATATAATTTTTGCTGGTAAACGCCCAACTTTCTATCAAATGCATGTGTTCTTTTTTCATTTTCTTACTCATAGCGGCGGGGAAATTAAAGCGACCATTTCCCACGACCAAATAGAAACTTTGTAATCCCATTAAATTATATTTTGTTTTTTATAAACAGAAAATTGATTTATGTAAAAAAGAGTTCCTAAATTCGCACCCCTTAAATCATGACGTTACAGTATTTTAATCCGGGGAAACGGCTGGTTGGCGTGGTGCTTGGAATCTTTTTATTCAGTGTGCTGGCTTTTTTCCTTCTAATTATTAATTGGCCCCAGGGGAATCCTTATACTTTAGTTAAGGTTTCTATCCCTAAGGGTTCCAATATTGCAGATGTAAGCAGGATATTGAATGAGAAAAATATTATTACGAATAAACAAATATTTCGGATTGCAGTATGGACTTTGGGCCACGACAAAAAATTTCCTGCTGGTTCGTATACCTTAAATGGAGCCCGATCAAATTATCAGATTATTGATCAATTAGTCCACGGTGCACCGAATCTGAAACGTGTTACCGTGTATGAAGGATGGACTCTCAATGCTATTGCTGCTGAATTGGAAAGAGTATTAGGTACGGATGCTGAAGATTTTTTGGAACTGTGTGAAAACAAGAACTTATTGAAAAAATGGAATATCAACCATGTTTCCTTTGAAGGCTTTTTATTTCCGGATACATATTATTTCTTGGAGGATCAACACCCGGAAGAAATCATGGAAACCATGGTAAAGGAATATCATAATTGTATGACAGATTCCCTTCGTAACCGAGCTCAAGAGTTGGGATTTAATATAAACGAAGTGGTCACATTAGCATCAATCATTGAAGGAGAAGCATTGTATAATTCCGAACGACCGGTTATATCGGCTGTATATCATAATCGTTTACAAAAAGGGATGAAACTGCAAGCTGATCCGACGATTCAATATATCATCGATGATGGACCCAGAAGGCTTTTGAAAAAAGATTTAAAGATTGAATCACCTTACAATACATATTTGAATAAAGGATTACCGCCGGGACCGATCAATAATCCTGGGAAAGAGTCAATATTAGCAGCATTGTATCCCCTGAAGAATGATTTTCTGTATTTTGTCGCTCGGGGAGATGGTTATCATGCTTTTACAAAAACAGAGGGAGAACATTTGAAAGCAAAACGAAAATTTCAGAAAGTGCGTAGAAAAGTTCGCAAAGAAGAAAAAATGAAAAAAATAAATTCATAATCAAATGAAAAATCAAAAATTAAATAAAATACAGAAAAAAGCAGTTGAAGATGTTTGTAATCCTGTTTTGATTTTTGCCGGTGCCGGTAGTGGTAAAACACGCGTTTTAACACATAAAATTGTACACCTGATTGAAAAAGGTCTGTTTAAACCTGAAGAAATTTTAGCTGTAACATTTACGAATAAAGCAGCAGAAGAAATGTCCAAACGGGTACAATCTTTACTCAAGCAAAAAAATGTATCCCTGAATATTGGTACGTTTCATTCGATTTGTTCCCGTCTTCTCAGACAAGAAATTCACCGATTAGGATTTTCGAAAGATTTTGTTATTTATGACGTACAGGATCAAACTGCGCTCATTCGAGTGGTAATGGATGAATTGAATATTGCCCGGTCCTATGTTGATCCTAAATCCGTCAGAAATAAAATTAGTTTTTATAAAAATAAACTGATGGATTTTGAAGAGGCAAAACGGTCTGCCCGGACAGTTTTAGATAAAACAATTTGTGATATTTTCAAAAAATACCAGTCTTCTTTGAAAAAAAATAATGCCCTTGATTTTGATGATCTTTTACTATTTCCTTTGGTATTGTTTGAAGAATTTCCTGATGTACTAAAAAAGTATCAGGAAAAATGGAAATATATACTTGTAGATGAATATCAGGATACAAACCGTCCGCAATTTCTGTTTATAAGTTCCATAGCTACAGCCCATAATCAGATTTGCGTTGTTGGGGATGATGATCAATCTATTTATGGTTGGCGGGGAGCAGATATAAGAAATATTCTTGATTTTGAAAAAACATTCCCCGGTTGTGAAATTTATAAACTTGAGCAAAATTACCGTTCTACCCAGCAAATTCTTAATGCAGCAAGTGCCGTTGTTAAGAATAATGAAGATCGAGCTCTGAAAGAATTAAAAGCTATGAATGGTGCCGGCGATAGGCTGGGACTTCTGGAAACGAATGATGAGATGGAAGAAGCGGATGCTCTTATCAGTGTGTTGGAAAAAGAAATTAAAATGAACAAGCGAACATTTAGCGATTTTGCTGTTCTATACCGAACAAATGCACAATCAAGAGCTTTGGAAGATAGCCTGCGTCGAAACGGTATTCCGTATAAAATTATTGGCGGTATTCGATTCTACGAACGCAAGGAAGTCAAAGATTTGCTGGCTTATTTGCAATTGCTTGTAAATAAACAGGATACCATCTCCCTCAGACGAGTAATCAATTTTCCCCCTCGAGGAATTGGATTAAAAACGGTTGATAAATGTGTTCAGGAAGCAAAAAAGTGTAAGAAAGAATTATTTGATGTTTTAGGTGATCCGTCCAAAATGAATATACGTGGTAAACAGGCGGAAGAATTAAAGACGTTTTATGAAATCATGAGCAAATATAATGATTTGTTGGATAAACTGAATGCTGGTGAACTTGTCAGAACTCTTGTAGATGAGACGGGTATGTTGAAGCACTATAAGAAACAAGATACGCTTGAAGATCAGGAACGTATAAATAATATCAATGAAGTTTTAAACAGCGTAGATGAATTCATGACTCGAAGTCCGAATGCTATGCTTACAGATTTTTTGGAAGAAGTCTCATTGCTAACGGGAATTGATAATTGGAATGATCAGGAAAACAGAGTAACACTTATGACTGTCCATTCAGCAAAAGGCCTGGAATTCCCTGTCGTTTTTCTTACGGGTATGGAAGACGGATTATTCCCTCTTTATAATGCGTTGCAGGATAAGCAGGAATTAGAAGAAGAACGGCGATTGTTTTACGTTGGTTTAACACGTGCAAAACAAAATGTATTTCTACTCTATGCGAATAATCGTCGCCGGGCTGGTGCAGAACAGTTTTATGGCTTGGTATCTCGGTTTATCGGGGAGATTCCTGAAGATCATTTGGAAAATATTAATTTTTCTTCCGCCTTAACTCGCAAAGTTATTGGGTCAAAACGAGGATACTCAAAAATGGAAGTGAAGCGAACGGTCACAGTGTTTGATGATTTTCGTGTAGGTGATTTAGTTAAGCATGCTATTTTTGGCGTGGGCAAAATCATGGCCTTGAGTGGTTCCGGTGAGAACCAGCGCGTAGGTGTGGTGTTTAAAGATGGTTTAAAAAAGAAGTTGATCGTCAAATTTGCCAAACTGAAAAAAGTCAGTTAATTCCTTTATAATAATTCCTTTTAAAACTCTTTCAAGAATATAAATTCGTTCATAAATTCTTTGAGACTCATTCTCAATAAGGGCTTACTATGTCAAAGAATAAAGAAAAATTAAAAATGGTTCTCCATAAAGAAGGTTTACGATTCACAAACCAAAGAGAGGCTGTGTGGAATGAAATCGTTACATGCGATGAACACCGTAATGCAGATGATATTTACATGGCTCTGAGGAAAAATGGCATTTTAGTCTCAAGGGCTACTGTCTATCGTACCATTGACGTATTGGTAAAAAACAACATGGTTCGGAAACTGGATGTGGGAGTAGGTCCCAGTAAATTTGAGCACAAAATGAATGCCCCTCACCATGATCATATTATTTGTATTCAATGCGGTCGCATCGAAGAATTTGTCGATGACCAAATTGAAAACTTACAGGATTCTGTAGCAAAAGAATACGAGTTTAAACTTGTGCGTCATATACATCAATTATTTGGTATATGTAAGGATTGCCAGTGAGACTCTATGATTTAATCGATGGAGAAATCGCCACTGTACAGTCATTTACCGGGGACATGGAACTACAATCTCGTCTCGTAGAAATGGGAATTCTTCCCGGCATACGTATTCGCCGTATCAAAACTGCACCCATGAATGGCCCCATCGAATTAAAGGTACGAGATTACCATGTATCTCTGCGACAAGTTGACGCTCGCAACATCCTCATCAACCAATGACGACTGCAGCTAAATCCTTTTGGGTCGCACTTGTGGGGAATCCCAATAGCGGCAAAACAGCTATCTTCAATGTACTAACCGGATTAAATCAAAAAGTGTCCAATTACCCGGGCGTGACCGTTGAAAAGAAAATCGGTAAGGCTCATTTTACCGATGGTGAGCAGTTCGATCTCCTGGATTTACCTGGCACGTATAGTCTTACACCGGAATCCATGGATGAACGGATTGTAACAGAACAAGTATTGAATTGGGTACACGGAGATAATCCTCCCAGTGTAATTGTGTCTGTAGTGGATGCCACAAACTTGAGTCGCAATTTTTATCTTACTACACAATTAGCAGACCTTGGTATCCCTGTCGTCGTTGCTCTGAATATGATGGATTTGGTCAGAGATAAACTAGAAATTGATCTTGAAAAATTAGCCAGCGATTTAGGTGTTGCAGCAATCGTACCCATGTCTGCAACAGAAAAATGGGGGCAGGAAAAATTATTATCTGTCATTCAAAATTCACCATCAGTAAAAGACCATGAAAATCCATTCCCCATTTTTCTAAATGATGATATTTCCAGTGCATTAGATCCTTTACAGGATATTTTTAAACGTGAATTTGGTTATGATGAACGTTTATCAAAAGCCCAGGCAATAAGGTTAATCACTCGCCAGTCAACCTTGGAGATTTACAATGAAATGTCCTCGAATGGAATTTCATCTGATAATACATTTATGGAATCTCTGGAAAACAAGCGACAAGATGCCGTCGATATTTTAGAAGATTTGGGTATTAAGCATAGAATCATGGAAGCAACCTTAAGATATGAATGGCTGGATAGTGTGCTGATTGCTTCAAAGATCAATATCGATCCTCAAATTGCTGAAACAAATTACAGTGAAAAACTGGATAGACTCCTGACCCATAAATTTGCCGGACCAGCTATTTTTGTTTTACTATTGTACTTTATTTTTCAATCCATTTTTACATGGGCAATTATTCCCATGGATTGGATAAATAGCGGAGTTGCATGGGTCGGAAACCAAGTATTAAACCTGATGTCTGCCGGCATGTTGCGTGACTTGCTTGTGGAAGGTGTTATTGCAGGAGTGGGCGCTATTCTCATATTTCTCCCCCAAATATTAATTCTTATGTTTTTTATGACATTACTTGAAGATACTGGTTACATGGCCAGAGTAGCGTTTATGATGGATCGCTTCATGACCATGATTGGTCTTGCACGGACGATCGGTATTGCCGTTAATGAGCGGTTATGCCTGCGCGATTCCCGGTATTATGTCTACCCGAACCATCGACAGCTGGAAAGAACGACTGATTACCATGTTGATTCTGCCCCTTATGAGCTGCAGTGCTCGACTGCCGGTCTATGCATTAATGATTGGAGCTTTTATTCCTGCAACAAATATATTTGGCTTCATAAATCTCCAGGGATTGACATTGGTTATGATGTATTTCTTGGGTACAGCAACTGCGTTTATCCTGGCAAAAGTGTTTAGTATTTTCATTAAAGTGGAAGGGAAGTCCTCATTTGTAATGGAGCTGCCGCCTTATAGAACTCCACTTTGGAGATCTGTATTAAGCCAAGTACTAAACAGGGGAAAACTATTTGTAGTAAATGCAGGCAAAATTATCATGGCTATTTCTATCGTCCTTTGGTTTTTGGCTTCGTTTCCAAAAGTGGATGATCCGAGTATTAATGAAAATTCTATACGAAATAGTTATGCAGGGAAAATTGGACGTACGATTGAACCGGTCATTGAGCCCCTGGGGTTTGATTGGAAATTGGGAATTGGATTAATCACATCATTTGCTGCACGGGAAGTGTTAGTCAGCACCATGGCAACTATTTACAATGTCGAATCCGATGGTGACGATGTCATACAGTTGACAGATGCTATGAAATCTGACAGGAATCCCAAAACAGGAATGCCTCTTTATACACCACTCGTCGCCTTATCGTTAATGGTGTTTTTTGTATTTGCCGCTCAATGTATGGCTACGTTTGCTATTATTCGTAATGAAACAAATTCGTGGAAATGGCCCTTGTTCATGATTATTTACATGAATGGGTTAGCCTATGGAGCTTCCTTCATTGTTTACCAGGGTGGTTTACTCTTGGGGTTTGGTTAATTTGGAGTGTATTAACCGTGTTAATACTTGATAATCTGAAGTACATCAACCTCGTTAATTCAAACGCTAGTAATTAGTATGGATATTCAGACTATAATAGCATCAGTCATTCTACTCGCAGCAATTGTTTATACATTTATTCGCTTTAGAAAAAACTGGCAGAAAGGGGATACAGATCCCAAATGCGATAACTGCGATATAAAAGAAAATGTTGAAAAGTTTAAAGCTGAAAGCTGAAACTTCCATCTTCCATCATATCTTTTTTTTCATTTTAATATTACCGTGGGTTGTGAGCCCATTTTCTTCAAATCCAGCTTTTTTATAAATAGAGATTCCCCGTTTATTTTTATGCACAACAGCAAGTGTGATATAACTCATCTTTAACTTTTCAGCCATTTCAACTGCATGGTCAATGAGCATTTTAGCTAAACCCAATTGCCGGTGTTCCTGATCTACAAATAAATGGAATAGGTGAGCTTGTTTATTCTCAAGAATGACCTTTTCACTTAAATGTGCCACTATCCATTTATCTTTTTTTACGACAAACGTTTTGATATCCTCTTCAGTATAAGATAGTGCACACCATTTTCTGAAATCAAAAGGATAGGACATCCTTGGATCTGTAAATTGCAAATCTTTTGGATTCCTAAACCAGCTTTTCAGACATGCCTGCAGAATTTTTCGGTCACCAGAATTTGAATAAAAGACAGTATCCAATGTAACTTTCATATATAGAAGTTTACTTATTTTCAATCATGTAAAAGTTGAACTAATCTGTGAAATCCATAACACAAATATCATCATTCAAGGAAGGCGCCTCTATTCAGGGATTTTACCTTTGTGTTGAAAAACACCTGCGTCATACCCGCGCCGGTGATTTATACCTGGATGTAATCTTAAGGGATAATACCGGCACCGTCCATGCCAAGGTTTGGGATAAGGTGGATGAATATAATGAAAAATTTTCTGCCGGAAATCCTGTCGCTGTGAAAGGAAATGTTGAATCGTTTCAAGACCGGCATCAATTGGTAATTAAAAAAATCAATACTGCCTCGGTACAGCATTATGGACGTTATGGATATGATCCAGTTCTCATCGTCCCTGCATCTCCTTTCGATTCAAAAACGATGTGGAAGAGTGTTGTTCAGATTATAAGTAAAATGAAAAATACATTTCTTAAAAAAGTTGTTTCATCCATATATCGAGAACATAAGGAGCAGTTACTCATTCATCCTGCATCCGTAATGATGCATCATAATTATCGTTCGGGATTTTTGGAACATGTTTTATCCATGGCAAAAATTGCAGAAAAACTTACGCCATTATATAAGGTGGATCATGACCTGGTTATGGCAGGTGTTTTACTCCATGATATTGGCAAATTGATCGAGATTTCTTCTGATCTGGAAGCGGAATACACTGATGATGGTAATTTTATCGGACATATCGTCATTGGTCGAGATATGGTTCGGGAAGCCATTGTCGAGATAAAAGGATTTCCTAAAGAACTTCAGCAAAAACTGGAACATATTATTTTATCTCACCAAGGACGCCATGAATGGCAAAGTCCCAAGCAACCTAATTTTGAGGAAGCATTGCTGGTACATTTAATAGATAATCTAGATGCAAAAATGAACCTTATGAAGCTGGCAATTGAAGAAGATCAGCAAGTTGGAAAATGGACAAACAGAAAAAACATTTTTCGCGCTGCTTTATACAAAGGAATGGATGAATCTGAATAAACTGGTGCGGGCGTCGATCTTTGCTGCCCTGGCCATTGGAGCAGGATTCTCATTGCTCATGATCCCCAACGTCGAACTCATAACAGTTATTATATTTACAGCTGGGCTTTATTTGGGACCAGCTTGGGGTATAATCGTTGGCGGTACAGCAGAAATGATCTTTTCCGGCATGAATCCCCTGGGCTCCGGCTTGAGCTTCCCGCCCTTATTTTTCGCTCAAATTATTGGTATGGCCGGGATTGGTTTTTGTGGTGGTATTCTCCGTCGAATATTTTTGTTAAAAGAATATTCTTTGAATAAAATAATTGCAGTGGGAATAACCGGTTTGATTCTCACTTTTATTTTTGATTCAATAACCACATTAAGTTATCCCTTAAGCGCAGGTTTTGATTTTTCACGGACAATGGGGCTTTATATTTCTGGGATTGGTTTTACACTCTTGCATCAAATTGCAAATGGATTCATTTTTGCGTTTGGTGTACCCCGAATAACAAAATTTCTTGTCTAATGAAATTCACAACGATTATTTTATTTTTTTCATTCGTGTTAGGCCAATCTAACGATCTTCCATTTGACTGGAGCGGGCAATTTGGAATGACTTCAATAAACGGGAGGTTGTTTTGGAATACAGATTGGACATCCGGACCCTTATTATTTGATGGCACCTTTTCCCATTATCCGAAACGATACGGAAAAAACATCATTAACCAATTTTCACCTTTCACTGTTCACCAGATACCTCTCACTAATTACACTTACCCGGATTCAACGTACATAACAACAACCCTTGATTATATAAGGGGAGATTATAATTATGACAAACTGGTAATTGATGTCGATTATGAAACAGCCAAGAGATATGCAGGTTTACATCTTTTTAAACGGAGTTATGCCGGAAGGGAAGGGCAATTTTTTCATCCTTTGGGATTATCGACGCCTATGCAACAGTCGTATAAAGTGGATTATAGATCGCAACAGAATGAGTGGTTAATTGAAGCAGCAGCAGCAAGATTTGTCACAGAATCAGGACTACCTGATTCGGGAGATGCGAATGGTCTGCTGGAAGATGAAATATTATCTACTGGACTTTTAACCCAATCACCGAGTGAAAAACTTCAGTGGACATCTCATTTTGCAGTTTTCCAGCAATGGCGTAGGATGGATGTATCGTGGTACTCCAACAGGAAAAAGCAATTCATTAATCGGACTCGCTGGCATCAACAACTCGGTGGACCGTCCTTCGAAGGATTAAATCCGCTGCTTGGCTTGGATATGAATATGCAGTCTATCAGTAAAAATGACTCCACATCTAGAAATATCAACTGGCATACACTTTATGCCCAAATCAATCTAATGGGTTTTAAAACATCTTTAGGACTGACACAAATCGCCACGAAACTAGTCGATTATATTGCTATCGATTTTACAAAATCATGGGATAAGTTCAATATTAAAGCATTATTTGAGGAATCCTCAAAACCACACCATTTCAATTTGATATCATTCGGCGATGGCATAGTAAAAAATCGATTCGCACACGTAAAAATTAAAAGTGTATTTGGAAAAGCAAACATTGGTTTAACCGCTGATTATTCTTCTATGGTGTACGATGAAAAAGAATATGTGACATTTCAGACAGGAATTTTAGTTCATACAAAATTATTTAAACAATTTACTTTTTCAGGAAGTTATTTTAATAGGGAAGGTGGAACCCTTTTATTTGATGGTATCCACGATATTGCCACGTTTGATTTACACTATAGTAATAAAAATGTTATTAACCGTTTTGCGTTGAAAATGGGACTTTCCGGAGAAGGATTGCTAAACAGAGAACAATCGATTAGTTTTGATCCTATAGACAGTTTTCCCTATGAATATATGGTTATAGGTTCAAATGAGCTTGCTGATATTTGGTTATTGAATGCAGAAGTGGCTGTAACTATTTCATCCATGACCATAACGTGGTCAGTCCGTAATATTCTTCAGGCAATTGAACCGACATCATTGAAATTGTTTCCGGAAAAGGAAACAGGAGATTTTCTTATCCAGCATAATCCAACATTTCCCTCTATGGGTCGTTTAGTTATGTTCGGAATCCACTGGACGTTTAAGGATTGATATTCTCCCTTTACAGGTTTCTACAACTGGATTGACATACCTCCGTTTACCCGCAGACCCGGCTCTGGGTACTCTGGAAAGAATGACGTTTCCGAATCTAGTAGGTTATCAATAGTTACATGCATTCGCAAGTTATTAAACATGGGTACTTTATAATGTAATCCCAGAGTGATATCCATAAAAGGATCTAGCTCTATATCGATCAAATCATACCCTGTGTAATATCGTTTACCGTTGAAATAAATTTGAATGTTTAGCAATACATTTTCTTGTGAATACTGCAACAAAAGATTTCCTGTATTTTCTGGGGTATAAGGGAGATCCTTACCTGTAGATATATCTTCTGTCATAGTTTGGGTTAAATATCCAGAAACAGATAGTTTTTTGAGAATTACAGGCAATGAAAAGGATACAATAAAACTTTTCCGTAATACTTCATTGAGATTGATTGGACTCCACTTATAGTCATTACCAACTGTCCAAGTAATTAGGTTATTAGTATTTTTTTCACGCCATTCAAATTCGATTTGACCTTTATTTAAAAAACTGCGTTGTAGTCCGATAGAATAATAGTCACTTTTCTCAGTGTTTAGGTTTGGATTACCAACAGAATAAGCTTCTTTCGGCCAATACATATCATTGAATGTGGGAAGGCGAAACCCATTTCCCATGCGTCCTCTAATTTTCCCTAGAATAGGAATGTCGAATTGAACATTGAAATCAGTGGTTGTTGCACTGAATGATTCACCCCAATCTCCCCGAATACTAGGGCGAAAAGCGAATCTGGGAGTAACATTATAAACCAGTGATACTGATGCTGCTGACGTACTTCGGTTATGATCTCCAATATCACTACTATTAATATTTTCGTCGTAAAACTCAAGAGAGGTAATGGCCTCCAAATAATCAAGAAAATGCTGATTCCAATTCATTTTCAGCCGATGTGATGATACCTCATGTCGGCTGTTAATTGAGAAGTCAGGATCAGAAAAATGTTCATCATTCCCACGGCGACTAGCTTGAATGCTGATATGACCGGAATTCAAGAGTCTTATTATTGTTGCATTTCCTAGTATTAAGGTGTTTGTTCGATTCGCATTTGGTGAAGGGTAAGATACAGCTCCAGCTGCACCGCGATCACTACGGGTAAGGAATAGGGAACTTTTAATAATTGTTTTTTTTGAGTGTAGATATTGTATCCGCCCACCAAGAAAAGATTGATCAATGCCGTTGTTTTTACGGTTATATGTGGAATCATTAAACGAAAAAGTGTAGTCTTCAACACTGGTAAAACCACCGCCAATCAACTGTACTGCAGTATTGGGAAATGCCAACCTGTAACCTGTGGATATACTTTTGAAACCAAACATCCCGGTTGCTACATTTAAATAAGACCGATTGAACCATGGACTAAGGTGGATGACGCCATCCATGGATCCCGAACCATAGTCAATGCTGGGATAGCGTGATTGATACATTTGCTGGAAGAATACGAGTGGTATTTCCGATAAATCCGTTTGTCCATTCTGCGGACTGGTGAGATCAATTCCGTCAAGTACAATTTTTGTATGTTCCGATTGACCTCCGTCCAAACCTACGCTGCTTATACCTGCTCGACCTCCGTACGTCTTTAGTAAGGATCCTGGTACGCGTTGGAACATACCGAGAGAACTCATTTGATCCGTTTCCGATAAATCTATTATTTCCCATGAAGCATTGTTGGGAAAATTTTGTCCTTCAACCTCAATTGAATCCATGGGAATAGCTTCTCGTTGTAGAAAAATCTTCAATTGTTTTTCTCCAGAAGAAATCAGGAATTGTTTTTCGGTATCCGAAGCGATGAAAAATCAGACTGTCGCCAGAGTTAACTTCCGCTTGGAGGAGAAATCGTCCTTCTTCATCAGCAATCACCCAAGATTTACTTTTAGGGTGGGAAATAGTTGCGTAAGGTAAGTTCTCAAGGTTTTCGTTTAGAACAAACCCCGAAACTCCCATAGTCCAAATTATTGCTTGGCAACATATTCCAACAACTAGGGAATACAATACATTTTTTATCAAAAGAAAACCCCTTTTTAATCAAGGGGTCATGAGCAAGGAATGGTGTCGTTTGCATCATGACCTTTATCCCGAAGATCAGTTGACACATCGCCTGTTTGGGTTCCTGACTCATGCACAATGCATTTACAGTAGCGGGAACTGTGCTCGGCTTTCACGAGCTTCCCCACAACATAACGATGTATGTAACATACGATACTAATTTAAAAAACGAATATAATCAAAGTTCAAATTCTTCTCGAAGATATGTTGTGTTTCAGAGGGAGAGATGAATAAATTCGTCGTTGAATTTTGAATTAAATAATCCTTATGCCAAATTTTATCATAAATGTTGCTGTCATGAATCTTTATAAAGAACCTACCTTTCGATCTGAAGTCGTTACTCAGGGACTTCTGGGAGAATCCTGCAGTATTCTCGAGCAATCCGATAATTGGACGAAAATTAAACAATGGGATGGATACGAAGGTTGGGCGAATAATTTTTATGGTATAATCCAAGACGAGATCTATACAACAACTCATTCATTCTTTGGACATTCGTGCGAAATTGTAAATTCTGTAGGTAAAGGAATCCGCACAATGAATTTTGGAAGTAAAGTAAAAGCTGAACAAGCTAATGCAAATTATTCTATTACACTACCAGATGGTCATGTTGGATATTTAGAGTCAAATCTCTATGTTGATGCTATGACTCCCAGTCGAGATTCGATTGTAAATGTAGCTCAATCATTTTTAGGAATTCCCTATCGTTGGGGTGGTAAATCGACACTGGGGTTTGACTGTTCAGGTTTTGTTCAATCTGTTTTCAAGGCGCATGATATTTCATTACCCAGAGATTCGCATGAGCAAGCTGACCACTTCGTGAATGATATTAATTTAGATGAAGTGACACCCGGTGATTTACTATTTTTTGCTGAACAGAGTAAAATAAGCCATGTGGCAATAAGTTTAGGTGACGCCAATTTAGTCAATGCCAGGGGTTGGGTAAGGGATGAAAGTTTAGAACCATCGTCTTCAGTTTTCAGTCAGAAATTGAAAGATCTATTTGTTAAGGCTGTTTCGATTGATGAGGTTGTGAAAAACTGATGATGCATCCACCTCAAAATGGATCTTTATTAAATAAAGCAGTTTTAGTCTTAAATACAAATTATTCACCTTTAATGATTTGTACGGCTCGACGGGCTATCTGTTTAAAGTATTTAGAGAAAGTAGAGATTCTTGAAACATATAATGATATAGTTCATTCTCCATCCATTTCACTGAATTTACCCAGTATCATTAAGCTCAGGGATTTTGTACATTATAACAGCATGAATGTGGTTATGAGCCGTAAAAATATTATGATAAGAGATAAACATACATGTCAGTATTGCGGTTCGAAATCCTCATCCATGACAATTGATCATATTATTCCAAAGGATCGGGGTGGAATCGATAATTGGGATAATCTTATTACTGCTTGCCAGCAATGTAATAAGAAAAAGGGAAATCTATTACCGGAAGAAGCCAAAATGCCTCTGAATCGTCAGCCAAGAAAACCAAATAGAATTCATTATTTCCAGCAATTTATTAATCATGACCAGACTGCTTGGCGTCCCTATTTATTTTTGGATTCATTTTGAAGAGAGTATTAAGCGGCATTCAACCCTCCGGTAAACTTCATCTTGGTAATTATTTCGGCATGATGTCAAGGATGATTCGTTACCAGGAAAAAAACGACTTATTTTGTTTTATTGTTAATTATCATGCCATGACGACCATACAGGATGGTGATTTATTAAAAGAAAATACGTTGAATGCAGCCATGGATTTTCTTTCCCTTGGTATGGACCCCGAAAAATCTACATTTTGGATTCAGAGCGATGTTCACCAAGTTGCAGAATTGACATGGATCTTATCTGTTGTTACCAGTGTGGGGCTTATGGAACGAGGCACATCGTATAAAGATAAACTAGCCAAAGGTGTTACGCCAAACATGGGTTTATTTTCCTATCCAATCCTCATGGCAGCAGATATTCTATTATTTGGTGGTGAAATCGTTCCAGTGGGGAAGGACCAGAAACAACATTTAGAAATGACTCGGGATATTGCTATACGTTTTAACAATACATTCGGTGATATTTTGGTTATTCCGGAACCGGATATTGAAAAAGATACTCAATTGGTTCCTGGGGTGGATGGTCAGAAAATGAGTAAATCATACAATAATACCATTCCAATTTTTGGGAAAGAAACGGTTATTAAGAAAAAAGTGATGTCAATTGTGACAGATTCTTCCGGTGTGAACGAAGCAAAAAATACAAATTGTGCTTTATTTAATATATATAGCCTTTTCCTGGATGAAAATGAAAAGCATGAACTGACAGATAAATTTGAAACACCAGGAACAGGGTATGGTGAAATCAAAAAAGATCTATATTCTAACATCATGGATTTTTTCCAGCCCTTCAGGGAAAAAAGAAAGTATTATGAGCAACATAAAGATGACGTTTTTGATATAATGAAGCATGGTGCTGAAAAAGCAACGGAAGTTGCAGATACATTTTTAATTCCAGTAAGAAACGCAACAGGGTTAAATTACAGGGTATGACATACCGCGTTCATTTAGAAAACTTCGAAGGTCCACTTGATTTATTACTATATTTTATCCGTCGCGATGAAATTAATATCTACGACATACCCATCTCCCATATCACAGAAGAATTCATGGAAACTCTTGACGAAATAAAAAAATTAAATATCAATTTTGCCGGAGATTTTGTCGTCATGGCATCCACACTTATGCGTATCAAATCGAAGATGCTGCTTCCAAGGCCGGAATTAGATGAGGATGATGAGATTATTGATCCCCGGAAAGAATTGGTTGATCAATTATTGAATTATTCGCGATTCAAGGAAGCGGCTGAATCGTTGGATATTTTTGCATCAGAACGCAGCCAGGTTTTTACTGCCGGCAAAAAAGTAAATGTCTCTGATGCACCTGAAGAGGTTAATGTCATTCTGAGGGATGTTACTTTATACGATATTGCAAGGGCGTTCAAGTCTGCAATGGATAATATGCCCGTTATCCAAATATATGAGTTAGAAAGAGAGCCTATCCATCTTGATGAGCAAAAAGAATTGGTTATGCGATCTTTTGATGGTGATGGACGTTTAAGATTTTCCACACTTATTAACCAACTTGAAACTAAAATAGCAATAGTCGTGACGTTTTTGGCTTTATTGGAATTAATACGATCCCACCAGATTACCATTGTTCAGAATGAATTATTTGGCGAACTTGAAATTCAATTGCTCACAGCTGAAGCATAAGATGACTGGCGAAGAACAACTACACATTTTAGAAGCATTACTTTTTGCATCTTCTGAACCTTTAACTCAAACTAGGGTAAATCTTGTATTTTTAGATGATCCACCACAATTAAATGATCTCATTCCAGAATTACAGGATAAGTTTTCTAAGGAAAACAGACCTTTAGAAATTCAAAAAATAGCTGGCGGGTATCAAATCATAACCCGATCAGAATATGAAACATGGGTACGACGCTTATTAAACAAATCCGGGAGATTAACCTTGTCTCAAGCTGCATTGGAAACATTGGCAATCATTGCCTACAAACAGCCTGTCAACCGTTTTGATATTGAAGCGATTCGCGGAGTTGATTGCTCCGGTGTTTTGAAAACAATCCTTGAGAGAAATTTAATAAAAATTAAAGGACGTGATGAAGGTCCAGGAAGACCATTACTCTATGCTACAACGGATATATTTCTAGAATATTTTGGATTAAATCGAATTGCTGATATGCCAAAATTGAAAGAGATTGTTGAATTAACAGAAAGCGATTCGAAAGATCAATTGGACGCTTTTATTCGAGAACCAGCTCAACCATCACCTGTAATTGATCAGCCTGCTGAAAGTCCCTCAGCTTAATATTTATCCTATTTCTATTCATACATTAATATTATATGCGATTAAATAAATTTCTCGCTATGGGAGGAGTGGCTTCCCGCAGAGAAGCAGATAGACTTATTCTTGCTGCTACCACGACAGTTAATGGTGTTTTACAGACAGATCCTGCGTACAGCGTTAGTGAAGATGATGATATTATTTTTGATGGGAAACGGATCACAATTGAAAAAAATATTTGGGTAATTATTCTCAATAAACCGAAGGGATATATTACGACACAAAATGATCCACAAGGTCGAAAAACAGTCATGGAATTGGTACCAAAAAAACCACGATTATTCACAGTAGGCCGACTTGATCGAAATTCCACTGGTGTTATATTATTAACAAATGATGGTTCCTTGGCCCAGGAGCTTATGCTGCCGAAAAACAAAATTTCTCGTGTTTATGAATTAGAAATTGACCGTATTCTGGAAAAATCAGAAATCATGAAAATGCAACATGGTATTTTCATTGGTCATGGACAAAAAGGTCAAGCCAAAGTTTTACAACAAAAAGTTAATAAAAAAAGAGTCATAGTACGATTAGAATTACGTCAAGGAAAAAATAGAGAAATCAGACGAATTATGGCTGTATTAAAGAGAAAGATATTTTCTTTGAATAGAATTAGCTATGGTCCCATTAATCTTCGGGGAGTTCAAATGGGAAAATATCGTAAATTAACAAAAGAAGAAGTGAAAAATCTCCGAAAATTGTAAATGCATCACTTTAAACTAAATGACTATAAATTATAGTATTAAATACTCAATAACTGTAAATTTGTCGGCTTTTTGAGAAGGTAATTAGATGATAATCGCTATTGACGGGCCTGCAGCTTCGGGCAAAAGTACAACTGCAAAAATTGTTGCTGAAAAATTGGGATTTACATATCTCGATACAGGTGCAATGTACAGATGTGTAACGCTTGCAATGATCAATGCCGGAATTCATGTTTCCAATACGGAACAGATTAATGATCTGTTGGAGAATATTAGCATTGATTTGCTAGACAAAAATGGAAAACTGCAGATTATGATGAATAATCTTGATGTTTCTAATGATATTCGATCAGGTAAGGTTACAGAAAACGTTAGTGCAGTAAGTGCGTTAAAAAATGTCCGTGAAGCAATGGTGAAAATGCAGCGGAATATTGCTTCCAAAACGAATTGTGTGATGGAAGGTAGAGATATTGGTACTGTTGTATTTCCAAATGCGGAATATAAGTTTTATTTATCTGCAGATTCTGTAGTAAGAGCAGAACGAAGACAAAGAGACTTGTTAGCCTTGGGAGATGAAAAATCAATCCAGGAATTGATAGAGGATATTAATCGACGGGATGAATATGATTCATCAAGAGAAATATCACCCTTGAAGAAAGCTGAGGATGCTATAGAAATCAATACAACTGATTTGACTATTGATGGCCAAGTATCAAAAATAATTGAAATTGTTAACAAATAAAAAACGAAATAAACAGGAAATAATAGCCTTATGACAAACGAAGAACTGACCCAAGAACAGACGTCTGAAACACCAGTTGAAGACGCCAGTGTTGACATAGTTGAAGAAGAGTCAGCTGTGGAAGAAACACCTGAGGTCGAACCAACATCAAACGGAACACCAGACAAAAATACAAATTATTTAGACTCTGAATTATTCAGCGACATACGCACAATTACCCGAAAGGAAATTGAAGAAGCTGAAATTAATGAAGATATTACAGATGAATTGAAGGGTAAGTATGAAAATTCATTAGCTGAAATCTCTGAAAACCAAGTCATAAAAGGTCGCGTTATTGGCATGAATGACCATGTTATACTCATTGACATTGGTTTTAAATCTGAAGGAATGATCGATAGAGCAGAATTCATTGATGAATCATTACCTAAAATAGGTGATCAAATCGATATTTATTTAGAACGGCTCGAAGACCGTCGCGGTAATATGGTCCTTTCTAAGGAAAAGGCTGATTTCATGCGTCGCTGGCAAGATTTAAGAGAGATATTTGAAAATCAAACTACCTTTAGTTGTAAAATAATTAGACGCATAAAAGGGGGTATGGTTGTAGATCTGGAAGGAATCCAAGGTTTTTTACCTGGTTCTCAGATAGATGTGAGGCCAATCAAGGATTTTGATACATTATTGGATACAGAAATTGAAGTTCGAATTGTAAAACTGAATGAAGCTCGTAAAAATATTGTTGTTTCTCATAAAGTTATTCTCGAAGAGAGTTTAAAAGAACAGCGTGATGCATTATTAAGCGAAATGGAAATTGGAACCGTTTTGGAAGGCCGCGTCAAAAATATTACAGATTTTGGTGTTTTCATAGATCTCGGCGGTGTGGATGGATTGCTGCATATTACCGATTTATCCTGGGGCCGTGTGAACCACCCATCTGATGTGATTGGCGTTGATGATGCACTCACAGTTAAAATCATCGATTTTGATCAGGAAAAACAACGTGTTTCTCTTGGATTGAAACAATTAACACCCCACCCATGGGAAGATGTTGAGATAAACTATCCTGTCCATTCCACTGTAAAAGGAAAAATTGTCAGTATGACAAATTATGGATCATTTGTGGAATTAGAGCCAGGTGTGGAAGGATTAATTCACGTATCAGAAATGTCGTGGACACGCCACATTCGTAATCCGAACGAGTTGTATAAGTTAGGCGATACAGTTGATGCAATGGTTCTTTCTATTGATTCAGATGACCGCAAAATAAGCTTGGGCGTTAAACAACTCCAGCCGGATCCATGGGATGAAATAGAAGAGAAATATGTGATTGGTTCAACCCAAAAAGGTGTCATTAACAACCTAACACAGTTTGGAGCTTTTGTTGAATTGGAATCAGGTATAGATGGTTTAATCCATGTTTCTGATATTTCATGGACTAACGTTATTAGGCATCCAAAAGAAATTTTGGAAAAAGGTCAAGAAGTCGAAATAAAGATATTAGAAATTTCGAGAGATAATCGTCGAATTTCACTTGGTTTGAAGCAAATGATAGATGATCCATGGCCGTCGATTGTTAAATTTTATGAAACCGGTAAAGAAGTTAGTGGAGATATTATTCGGATTTTAGATAAAGGTATCATCCTAAAATTAGATATGGATGTAGAGGGAATAATTCCCTTCGGAAAAAAACCCAAAAAGCAACATAAGGAAGTCACTTCAAAACTAAACCCGGGTGACACTGTTTCCGGTAATGTATTGGAAGTCAAACCAGATGATAAAAAAATCATTCTCTTTTCTAAAAAATATTCAGAAGGGGGTGAAAAAGAAACGAAAGATTCTGTAAAAGATTTCCTTGACGATCAAGATGTGCCTGCTTCAGAAAAAATAAATATCCCTGAAGAACTTCAAAAAGAAATTAGCGAAGAAAAAACAGACGCAGAAGAATAAGGATATCTCCCTAACACTGCGATGATATAATGAACAAAAACCAACTGCAAAACTATCTCAACTGGCAATCGTTGGGCATGAGGTTTGGCGCAGTTGGTCTGGCACTGCTTTTATGGGTGTTTGTCGTCAGTGAAAATGAATATTCCATGATCATTGATATGCCCATTGAAGCACGTAATTTGAGTGCTCAAAAAGCCCACAAAAAAGAAGTTCCTGAATATGCCCAGGTTCGCTTGAAAGGCCCCGGGCGTGTTCTTTTTAAAACACTCCTTCTCAAAAACTTTATTTCTGAATTTAAGCTAGTTATTGATCTTGATCGAATTTCAGAAGAATATCACTTTTACCTAAATGAGTACTACGAGCGTTATCCCCAAAAAGTTGTCATTCCTCCATCTTATGATTTGGAATACATTGAAGTTGTTTACCCTGATTCTATCCATATAAGCCTGGATGAATACATGGTAGAAATGTTTCCTGTTGTTTCTCCAGTTTATATAAATCCTGCTCCAGGATATACATTAGTTGGCAAGCTGAAAATTCGTCCTGATTCCATCCAAGCGGCCGGTCCGAGTGAAGTCATTCAGAAAATGCAATATATTACAACTATAAAAGATACATTTCTATTACAGGAATTCGATTTAAATGCTAATTTAAACGTTGATAAAAAAACTCGTTCAATAATCGAATTCTCTCAAACATCTATCAATATTTTTCAAAATGTTGAACCCGTCAGTGAGCGAATTATAAGTGAGATTCCTGTAAAAGTAATAAATGTATTACCCAACTTGCGCTTATTCGTAAATCCGACAACAGTCGCATTGACAGTTGTGGGTGGTGTCGATCGCATTGCGGCAATCAACCCCAAAGATATTCTTGTAACAATTGATTTTGCAAAACAATGGATTTCTGGGAAAAATTATTATGAACCGACTGTCAATGTTCCTGAAGATATACTTGAATGGCAAGACCTTTCTCCTCGGAATTTGGAATTGGTTGTAACAAAGGATAAAAAATGATTGTTTTAGGTGTCGAGTCGTCATGTGACGAAACGGCAGCAGCCATTTGTTCAAACAATGAGATTTTATCAACGATAGTCAGTTCCCAAGTAATTCACTCAAAATTTGGCGGTGTTGTACCTGAATTAGCATCGCGCGAGCATGAGCTTTTGTTGAATTCTATTGTAGAGGAAGCTCTTGTAGAAGCAAATATACATAAACAGGATATAGAGGGTATTGCGGTTACAAGGGGTCCAGGTCTAGCTGGTACATTATTATCCGGTGTTTGTTTTGCGAAAGGGTTAGCGCAAGGTTTGCAAAAACCCATTATAGGAATCAACCATTTGGAAGCACATATTTTCGCAAATTTTCTAGCAGATCCAGAATTAGATTTCCCTTTTGTTTGTTTACTCGTATCTGGTGGTCATACCCAGTTATGGTTAGTAATCGATATGAATCACTATACGATATTAGGAACAACCAGAGATGATGCTGCCGGAGAAGCATTTGATAAAGGAGCGAGAATCCTGGGGTTAGGATATCCGGGAGGTCCGGAAATTGAAAAATTAGGAAAAAACGGAAACCAGCGAGCTGTAGATTTTCCCAGAGCATTTTTAAATGATAAAAGGCTGGAATTCAGTTTCAGTGGATTAAAAACAGCATTATTGTATTTTATGGATTCAAACAAAGAAAAAGATAATGTTAATCTGGAAGATATTGCTGCCAGTTATCAACAAGCTATCATTGATGTTTTAGTGGGTAAACTAGTCCAAGCTGTAGAAAAAGTTAATGTTAAGACATGCGTTATAGCTGGAGGGGTGGCCGCCAATAAATCATTAAGAGAAACTGTAAATAAAGCACTCTCCAATATTCGTGTTCTGTATCCTGATTTATCTTTATGTACTGATAATGCTGCCATGGTGGCATATCTGGGTGAACTTTATCTAAGTATGGGCGTTTCCTCATCCATGGATTTTGATATTAACCCCAATTTAAAATTGGCATAATACGTGACAATAGAGTTTCTAAAGGAAACGGATGGTTGGTTTTGGCTTTTATTAATTGCCACAATACTAACCCTGTTCTGGATTATTCTTTCGATTAAGGAAGAACGTAAATTCCTGGGTTTAATTGGTATCAGAATCTGTGTTTTTATGGTATTGTTATTTATGCTTCTGTCACCAAAATTTTCCTGGAAGGATCATTATCAATATCCCTTGCGTTGGAATATTTATGCTGATCGGTCAGTAAGCATGGGATACCATCAAGCTCTTTCTCCAAATACCTACTTAAATAATTTGAATTCATTATTTTCTGAAGCTGAAAGTAAAAATGCAGAAACACAGAAATTTTATTTTGATTATAGAGTGTACAACGCAGATGAAACATCTTTTCTACTCGATGGTGAAGCAACCGATTTAGGTAATGTTTTTGATCATATAAAAGAATCTGAATCAGAATTGGCTGGAGCAATAATTATTACTGATGGGCAAATTACTAAGGGAGAGCAAACGCATAATCAACTTAAAGAATTTATGATTCCTATATTTACAGTTGGTGTAGGCGATACGATTCCCTTAGTGGATATCGCTATACAAGCTGTTGAAGTTCCAACAGTAATAATTAAAGGGGAAGAAATGGATATTAACATTACCTTGTCTTCTCATGGTAGAATAAATGATCGAATAAATATATTATTGTATAAAGGAAAAAAACTTTTAGGATCAAAATATATACACTTGCAAGGAGATGGTTCCCTAGCTAATGCAAAATTCAGAATCAGCCCACAAACATTAGGGGAAAATAACTATATAGTAAAAACATCTGTCTTGGCTGATGAAATTAACATAGATAATAATAGCCAACCATTTCAAGTATCTGTTCTCAAGGATAAGTATAAATTGGCATTAATAACAGGTGCCCCCAATTTCAATACAGCGCCTTTAAAGAAAATCATTAGAAATATTCCCAGAGTTGAATTAGACCATTATATTCAACGCGATGATAAATTTATTCCATCCATAAATGAATTTTGGTCAACTCCATATGAATTAATTGTTTTTGATAATTTTCCTTTGGTTCCAATTTCAAAAAGGTGGAAACAGATTTTGGCTAAAAAAATTGTTTCCCAAAAATCATCAGTCTTTTTGTTTGTCGGACCAAATACAGAGAAAAAAGCAACAGAATCAATGTATCCCTTTTTTCATGTAAAGAATTCCCAAGAAACGTTTAATGATAATAAAAGCAAGCAATGGTATTGGGCTGAAGAGAATAATATTCTAAAATACTTTTCTGCCAATGGACTTGATCAAGCTAGATATGACAATATATATCCACCTCTGAAACCAAAATTATTTATTGAGCCGGAAAATAATATTTCCTCACTAGCATATTTTGATAATTCATCAATACCATTATTAGTATCAGGTGAAATTGAAGGATTGAGGTCAGGAATCTGGACTTCTTCTGATTTTTCAACACTTTTTTATAAAATGACAGAGACAGATCAAGAAAATATCAGCACTTCACTAATAAATAATTTATTTTCGTGGTTTTTACGTACAAGTGGAGAAAATGATCTATACTTTAGAGTGAATAAAGATGTATTTCAACAAGGAGAAGAAATTCATATTGCGGGATCACATTTTAATAAAGAAGTAAAAGATATTTTTGCATTTACGGGTTATATCACTTTGTTAAATGAAGAAAATTCTCCTACAACATACGAATTAACGTATAATCCTGTAAATGAACAATGGGAGACTAAATTTCTTGCAGGTAAACCTGGATCATATTCATATGAAATTGTTATGGAAAATGAAAATGAAGTTTCTACTCAAATTGGATCGCTTTTGATTGATGAAAGTCAGATTGAATTAAACCAAGTATCAGTTAATAAAGAAAAATTGATTACAATTGCAAATGCAACAAATGGTAAATATGTATCTTGGGAATCCCGGGCTGAAATAATTGACCGCATTAAACAGGAACATAAGGAGGAAATAGTCGTTAGGGATGTGAGATTAAATGAATACACTTTAGGAATTCTATTATTAGTTATACTCTTATCTATAGAATGGTATATTAGGAGACTTATCGGTTTAAGTTGATATTATTTATTTTCTTTACGTCAATAAATATGTAGTTTTCACACTTCAAAAAAGGAATTTATGAAGAATATAGCAGTCATTGGAACAGGATATGTCGGTCTTGTCAGCGGAGCAGGTATTTCTGATTTTGGCCATAATGTTGTATGTGCCGATATTGATAAAAATAAAATTAAACACTTACAGAATGGTGAAATACCCATTTATGAACCCGGGCTACATGAATTAGTAAATAGGAATGTTCAATCAGCCAGGTTGTTATTCTCATCAGATGTCAATAAATCTATAGAGGATGCTGATGTAATATTTATTGCAGTAGGTACACCGGAAGGTGAAAATGGAGCTTCGGATTTAACCGCTGTATTGGAAGTCGCCCGGGCTATAGGGAAAAACTTAAACAGCTATAAAGTTATATGTACGAAAAGTACTGTTCCTATTGGTACAGGTGCTGAAATATCTAAAATTATAAATGAGACTTCAAACAATTCGATTGAATTTGATTATGTCTCTAATCCTGAATTTTTAAGGGAAGGATCCGCTGTAAAAGATTTTCTTTGGCCAGATAGAGTTATTATTGGAGCTTCAAATGTACGTGCATTCGATATTATGAAAAATGTGTATAGACCTCTATATATCAATGAAACACCTGTAATTCAAACAACAATTGAGACAGCTGAATTAATAAAATATGCAAGTAATGCATTTCTTTCTGTAAAAATCAGCTATATGAATGAAATTGCAAACATGTGTGATGAAATTGGAGCTGATGTACATGTTGTGTCAAAGGCAATGGGTATTGATGGAAGAATTAGCCCAAAATTTTTACATCCCGGACCCGGTTTTGGAGGATCATGTTTTCCAAAGGATACAAAAGCGCTTGTATCTATGGCAGAAAAATTTGGTACAAACCTGAATGTGGTCGAAAGCGCTATTGCGGCCAATCAACTGCAAAAAGAACGCATGGTTAAAAAATTATTTAAGCTTTTAAACAATGATGTCAAGGGCAAAACTATCGCTATTCTCGGTTTGGCTTTTAAAGCACAAACCGATGACGTTCGGGAATCACCATCCATTAATATAATTAATGCCCTAATAAACAATGGTGCTAATGTAAAAGCATTTGATCCTGCTGCTAATGATAATATGAAAAAACTCTTTGAGGATTTAGATACATATATGTCCTGGGAAGAAACAGTAAAAGATGCAGATTGTGTTGTTATTATGACAGAATGGAATGAATTCAGAGGTATAAACCTTTCGAAATTAAAAGAGTTAGTTAAACATCCAAATTTATTGGATTGCAGAAACATTTTAAAAATTGATGATCTGGAAAAACAGGGATTCAATTATGATAATGTAGGCAGAAAAAAACGATGAAAATCATCGCCACAGATTTTCCAGGATTGTATGTTATTGAACCGGTGGTTTTTAATGATGATCGAGGGTATTTTTTTGAAAGTTATCGTAATGAACATTTTATCCGTGCAGGCCTGGATTTAGAATTCAAACAGGATAATCAATCGAAATCTACATGCGGTGTTTTACGTGGTTTGCATTACCAACTGAATTATGGACAAGGAAAGTTGGTAAGTTGTGCTTACGGTAAAGTTTTTGACGTTGCTTTAGATATTCGTAAGGGATCACCTACATTCGGAAAAGTTTTTACAATAACATTAAATGATAAAGATCACCATGCTGTATATATACCACCAGGATTTGCCCATGGCTTTTGTGTTTTAAGTGATAAAGCAATTTTTCAGTATAAATGTACTGAAATATATTATCCCGAAGATGAATATGGTATTTCCTGGAATGACCAACAAGCAAATATTCAATGGCCTGTAAATGAACCCATTATCTCTGACAAGGACATGGCCTTTCCTCAATT
>FUWD013358494.1_pt2 | contig 25855 bp, 23 predicted proteins | sample 1063281 | NCBI WGS metagenome assembly FUWD01 (sample SAMEA79048168, study PRJEB19326) | metagenome | biome: marine | reverse complement strand
TTCTCCACACATCCCTGCTTTCTCGGGCTATCCAAACCGCCCACCTCGCGTTGGATGCTGCCGACCGATTGTGGGTCCCCGTTAAGCGCTCGTGGCGCCTGAATGAGCGACATTATGGGGCTTTGCAAGGCAAAGATAAGGCCGCAACGTTGTCGGAATACGGGGACGAACAATTTCAATTGTGGCGCCGCAGCTTTGATGTTCCTCCCCCTCCGATTGACCCCGGGGATAGATATGCGCAACAGGGCGACCCGCGCTACGCCGATCTGGAAGGGTTTGTCCCCAAAACAGAATCCCTCAAGATCGTAATCGATCGTATGCTTCCCTACTGGGAGTCTGACATTGCCCCCGATGTTGCGGTGGGGAAAGTAACTCTCGTCGTTGCTCACGGCAATAGCCTGCGCGGCATGGTGAAGCACCTGGAGGGTATCGGAGACGATGATATCGCGCACCTCAATATCCCCACGGGAATTCCGCTGGTCTATGAGCTGTCGGAAAAAATGAAAATCCTAGGTCCGGGGAAGTACCTCGACGCTGAGGCCGCCGCGGCTGGGGCCGCAGCCGTCGCTACTCAGGGCGGAGAGAAAGGCTAGGACTCGCTGGGATTCCATTCACCGGTTGAGAGATAAATCATTTTCTTGGCGATGGATACAGCGTGGTCAGCGAAGCGCTCTAGATAACGTGAGGCGAGTGTGGCATCCACGGTGGTCTCCGTCCCTTGAGTCCATCCCTCACTCAGGACAGTCTCAAAGACGGACAGGTGCAACCTGTCCACTTTGTCGTCCTCATCGCGAATCTTTTCCGCAATGACGGTGTCTTGCGTTTTCAACAATTCGACCAGCATGGTCGCAAGCTCAATGTCCAACGCGCCCATTTCTTTAAAAATGGGGCGGATAGATTTGGGAACAACTTTTTCTGGGAAACGGTACCGGGCAAGCTGAGCAATGTGCTCAGACATGTCTCCCATGCGCTCGAGGGAGGCGCTGATGCGTAAGGCACTCACCACAATACGAAGGTCGCGGGCAACGGGAGACTGACGCGCAAGAATGGCAATTGCGTGCTCGTCGAGTTCGATGACGGCATCGTCAATTTTGCTATCGCGGGCAATGACGGACTCCGCGAGCGTTACGTCTGATTTATTGAACGCAAGAACCGCATCCGTAATAGAGACCACGACAAGTCCGGCAATATTCACCAGTCGATCTTGAACTTCATGAAGTTCCTGCTGGAAAAGCTCGCGCATCATGCTCCTTGCTAGGCGTCGAACACACTCCTGTGACTGTGTCGCACCAAAGTTAACGCGGAGTGAGATATGGATTAACACTCCGTTGTGCCCCAAGTTTAGCGCTTCAGCACCGTGATGGGGCTGTGGCAACACCGTAGGCTAGTAACTATGGAAATGGTCTGGTCATCGGGCTGGAGCGTGGGACTCGGCATTGTTATAGGCCTGGTGCTCGCGGGTTTGGTGTGGGCTGCTGTGGACTGGCAGCGTCGCGCAGAAACTGTCTTGGAGCAACCCGTCCCCCATGGTGTCGACACTGCGCTCGAGGTTATTGGCGCAGCGGGGGTCGTGCTTGATGCGGAAAACCGTGTTCTCCGGGCCGCAAATGCCGCGCGTTCTTTGGGTCTTGTTAACGACCGCGACGTGGTCTACCAGCCTGTTCTTGACCTGGTGCGCGAATCCCGCAAAAAGGGCACACCGTGCGCTGAAGAGTTTGTCTTGGCTGGTGAAACGAAAGCGGCCCCCCCTGTGCACTTACTGGTCCGGGTCGCACCTCTGGGGCTGCGCTTAATGCTTGTGGTGGCCGATGATCGCTCGGAAATGTATCGCCTCGATGCAGTGCGTCGCGACTTTGTCGCCAATATTTCGCATGAGCTCAAGACTCCTATTGGAGCGGTCTCCCTTCTCGCCGAAGCGTTGCAGTATTCCGCTGATGACCCGGACCAGGTCCGCGCTTTTGCACTCACCCTCGAGCGGGAAGGGCGTCGGCTCGCAGAAATGACGAGTGACATCATTGAGCTGACCAAGCTGCAGTCTCTGGGGACCATCCATGACCCCAAGGTCGTGTCGATTGACCGCGTGGTCGAGCAGGCAATCTTGACCAACGCCGTTCTCGCCGAGAAATCAGGTATTGGTGTGGCGGTGTCTACCCAAAGCGAGGGCCTGGTGATGGGCGATGCGGCTTCTCTCACCAGTGCCATGAATAATCTTGTGCGCAACGCCATCACCTATTCGCAGCCGAATTCTCGAGTGGGTGTGGGAACGAGTATCAAAGGTGGAGTCGTCGAGGTGTCTGTTACCGATCAGGGCCAAGGAATCACCGAGGGTGATTTGGAACGAATATTTGAGCGCTTCTATCGAAGCGACCCCGCTCGCTCGCGTGACACCGGGGGGACAGGTTTAGGTCTTGCCATCGTGAAGCATGTGGTCAATAACCATCAGGGTGAGGTTCGCGTGTGGTCCCAACTGGGAAAAGGCTCCACTTTCACCATTCGCCTCAGACAAGCTCCTGGTGCCGCTGTTCTTGAGGGTGAAGTGGAGGCGGTGGAACCAGAAAGGACAACAGGTTCCTTTGCTCCTCGCCCCGCAGAGTATCTTGCCACCGATGAGATTCCTATCGTGAGCGCTCAGGCCAAACCCATCACTAGGGAGGAAAAAGGCGAGTGACATCAATTCTTATTGTGGAGGATGAAGCAGCTCTCAGTGAACCCTTGGCGTACCTTTTGAGGCGGGAAGGGTATGACGTTGCGATAGCGGATAACGGGCTTAGGGCTCTTGAGGTGTTCGAGGACGAGCCCCCCGACTTGATGCTGCTGGATCTCATGTTGCCGGGGATGTCGGGGACGGAAGTATGTCGAGCAATTCGACAAAAATCTTCGCTCCCCATCATTATGCTGAGCGCCAAAGATGACGAAGTGGACATTGTCGTGGGCTTAGAGCTTGGCGCTGATGACTACGTCACCAAGCCGTATTCTTCCCGCGAACTCTTGGCACGAATTCGGGCCGTCCTTCGCAGACGTGCCGGTGACCCAGAATCCGAGGGGGGCATTATCGAATATCACGGAATCTCTGTTGATACTGATCGCCACCAGGTTTCGGTGCGAGGCCAAGCGGTGTCTTTGCCCCTGAAAGAGTTTGAGTTGCTGGAGCTTCTCATGACGAATGCGGGTCGTGTGCTCACCCGGGGTCAGATCATCGACAGAGTGTGGGGATCAGATTATTTCGGCGATACGAAAACTCTCGATGTTCATATCAAGCGGGTGCGATCTAAGGTTGAACTCACGCCTTCGGAGCCGGTGATGATTGTGACGGTTCGCGGCCTGGGATACCGTTTCGAAGCTTAGGGGACCAACAGCTCGTACTGGGGCATCGACCCATCGAGAACGGGGACGAACAGGAGTTCGCCGGGAACGTCAGCGTATTGGAAATACAGGGGAACGAGCGCGCCTGCGATGACGTCTTTGCCGGTGACTAGAAGCCTCGTTGTGGGGTCATCGCCCACCCGAGTGAGCTGAGGAGAAGACGCAATCTCGAGGATGTCGCTGATGCGTTGCGCTCCCGACTCGTATTGCACTTGCAACGCCACATCGTTCCCCGTGGAGTTGACAATACTCAGGACAAGATTTGCCACACCGTCATCGTTGGTGATGAGGAGCACGTTTCGAAGGGCAACATCGCCCATGGTTGCTCCGACACCGTCGGAAGGGTCGTACGCCTTATCCGTGGCGATTTCGGCGCCAAGAGTGCAGCCACCCAAGCCCAGAGTCAGAGTGGAGGCAAGAACGAGGGGGGCAAAGAAACCGCGTCGCACAGGACATTCCTCCGGAAGCTGATGGGTCAGGGTGCCACATGTCACACGCTGTGACGTCGCTATGAGCCTACTAGGAATAACCCTCTTTGCGGGTCGCGAGGAGGCGTGCGAGAGCACACAGAGAGCCCCGAAAAGCGGCGTGTGGATGTGGTAAAATGAGAAGTTGCGAAAGGACACCTTGAATGCTGTTTGAAGTTGGCGAGACAGTGGTTTACCCCCATCACGGAGCGGCCACCATCACAGAAGTAAAGTTCCGAACCATCCGAGGCGAAAAGAAGAGCTACCTCAAGCTCAACGTCAAGCAGGGCGATCTCACCATTGAGGTTCCCGCGGAGAATGTTGATCTTGTGGGTGTTCGAGACGTCATCGGGCAAGAAGGCCTCGACCAGGTCTTCGAAGTCTTGCGCGCACCGTTCACCGAAGAGCCTACGAACTGGTCACGCCGCTACAAAGCGAACTTGGAAAAGCTTGCCTCAGGTGACGTCATCAAAGTGTCCGAAGTGGTCAGGGATTTGTGGCGTCGCGACCAGGACCGCGGTCTCAGCGCTGGAGAAAAGAGAATGCTGGCGAAAGCCCGCCAGATTCTGATTTCCGAGCTTGCGCTCGCCGAGAAGACTGACGAAGAAAAGGCCTCGGATATTCTCGACGAAGTTCTCGCCTCTTAGCGGATTACAGGTAGGCGTTAGCGGATGACCACGGCTGTTGTCATCGTTGGCGCGGGAAGCGGCCAGAGATTAGGGTCTGCGCTTCCCAAAGCCTTTGTTCCCTTGGCGGGGAAAGCTCTCCTCCAGCACTGTGTGGAAGAGCTGGAGAAGTGGGATAGCTCTATTTCGCTCATTGTCGTGGTGCCCGACGGATGGAGTGAGCCAGCGCGAGCTCTCACCGCTGGCTTTCCTGGCGACATCACGATTGTTGTGGGTGGGGCAACAAGGACAGCTTCGGTGCGCCGTGGTGTTGCTGCCTTGCCAGAGGAAACATCGCGAGTATTGATTCACGATGCCGCTCGCGCTCTGGTCTCTCGAGAAGTTTTCCAACGCGTCACCGAAGCCCTCAAAGAGGGATCACCTGCGGTGATTCCTTGCCTCCCCATCGTGGACACCTTGGTCACCCGGGACGAAGAATCCGGAGCAACCGGTGGCGGCGTGGATAGAGACGCCTTGGCCTTTGTTCAGACCCCCCAGGGCTTTGACGCGAAATTGCTAATTAGGGCGTATGGCGATGTGTCGGGTGACTTTAGCGATGATGCTGAAGTGATGCGAGTTGCGGGCCACCGCGTGGATTCCGTGCCAGGCGAGAGCCGCGGTTTCAAAATTACGTATCCCGATGACCTTAAGCGCGCCGAAGCACTGCTTCGTGAGCACCAGACACCACGGGTGGGATTTGCCATGGATGTGCATGGCTTTGATGATCACAGCCCTTTGAATCTGGCGGGATTGCTCTGGCCGGGAGAAAAAGGCTTAGCCGGTCACAGCGACGGTGATGTTGTCATTCACGCCATCGTGGACGCCCTCCTCCAAGCCGCATCACTGGGTGACTTAGGCACCCATTTTGGAAGCGATCGGGAAGAATTTTTGGGAGCAAGCAGTACGGTTTTTCTCCAGCACGCTCTCGGGCTGCTGACCGATGCCGGGTTCCAGGTGGCTTCGGTGGGAGTTCAGATTGTGGGCAACACCCCCAAGGTAGGACCCAGAAGGCTTGAAGCTCAAGAAAAATTGAGCAGCCTTGTTGGCGCACCGGTCTCAGTCTCGGCCACAACATCAGATGGACTGGGATTAACCGGCCGTGGCGAGGGAATCGCCGCTATGGCGACAGCGGTGCTAACTCGTCTCTGAAGACCCTCAACGGTCCGGCAGCCCGGTGCGGCAACGCATCCTCGCTACCATGGGTTAGTGTCCGTGAAACTGTTTGATTCCCAGCGCCACGAGATGGCGGAGTTCACGCCACTGCGCCCTGGGCACGTATCCCTCTACGTCTGCGGGCCCACCGTTCAATCCTCTCCCCACGTGGGACATCTGCGAAGCGCCCTTGTGTACGACCTGTGGGGCAGGTGGTTGAGTTATCGAGGCTATGCGGTGACCCTTATTCGCAATGTCACCGACATCGACGACAAGATTCTTGGCGCCTGCGTGGGCTCTACAGAACCCTGGTGGGCTCTGGCGGAGCGGATAGAGAATGAGTTTCACGACGTTACCGAGGCATTGCACATTCGCAGGCCAACCCGTCAACCCCGGGCAACCGGAGACATTCCCGCGATGCTCGAGCTGATTATCACTCTCATCGAGTCCGAACACGCCTATGTCGCAGAGGATGGTTCCGGCGACGTGTACTTTGATGTGTCGAGCTGGCCCGAATACGGAGAGCTCACCCATCAAAAAGTGGAGGACCTTCAGTCTGGTTCATCAGAATCGGGGGCAAAGCTGCGCCCGGAAGATTTTGCACTCTGGAAAGGCCACAAAGCTTCGGAACCCGAAAGTGCCTCCTGGCCAGCACCGTGGGGTCCCGGCCGGCCGGGGTGGCACCTGGAGTGCACGGCCATGGCGACGCGGTATTTGGGAAGCCAGTTTGATATTCACGGCGGAGGGATGGACCTTCGGTTCCCGCACCACGAAAACGAATTAGCACAGGCCCGCGCTGCGGGGCACCCGTACGCGAATCATTGGCTCCATAATGCCCTTGTGACGGTCCAGGGGCAGAAAATGTCGAAGTCTCTGGGCAACGGAGTACTCGCCCGAGACGTGGTTGCGCAGGCGCGGCCGATCGTTGTTCGTTATGCCCTTGCGAGCGCCCACTATCGTTCAGAGCTCGATATGCATGAAGGTTTCCTTCGCGAAGCCGGGGTCGCTTTTGGACGCATTGAGGCGCTGCTCGCCCGGGCGGAGCGAGAGGGCATCACCACCGAGGGAGGAAACATTCCTGAAGGTTTTGCGCGCGCAATGGATGATGACTTGGGGATTCCCCAAGCTCTTGCGGCGCTTCACGACGCTGTGCGGGAGGGCAACCATGCGGCGGACAGGGGCAACATCGCGGATTTCGCAGGAGCCGCGCAGGGGGTTCGCGCGATGCTGGTTGTTCTGGGAATTGACCCCCTGGATCACTCCTGGGCTGGCGAGCAGGGTTCCCAGGAGGTTCTTGAGTCGCTGGCAGACAATATGATTGCCCTGCGGTGGAAAGCTAAGTCCGAAGGTGACTTTGGCCTTTCCGACGCTTTGAGAGACGCGCTCGATCAATCCGGTATCGACGTTAAAGACGAACCATCGAGCAGCACCTGGAGTATTCGTGGCTAAAAAGGGACATCCCACCGCAAGGAAGCCGAAGAAACCGGCAACGGTAGGAACGGGGGGCCACGGGCGCAAGGCGCTTGAAGGGAAAGGCCCCACCCCTAAAGCGGAAGACCGAGCCTGGCATCCCGCAGGCAAACGTAAAGCCGCTAAAGAACGTTTTGACAACGCTAAAGCCCGGAAGGGTGGTTCCTCGTCAGCACCCAAGCGACCGGCGCGAGCCGCGGGGAAAGACACCGAAATGGTGACGGGCAGGAATGCGGTGTTGGAAGCACTTCGCGCCAAAATCCCCGCCATCTCATTGACTCTCGCCACGCGCATCGAGATGGATGATCGAGTTCGCGAAGCTTTGACCATTGCGAACAAACGAGGAATTCCTCTGCTGGAGGTTCCTCGGCCCGAACTAGACCGTGTGACTGGGCCCGATACCGTTCACCAGGGCATCGCCCTCACTGTTCCCCCATACGAGTACCCTCACCCCATCGAAATGGCGGAGAAAGCTCGCGCACAATCTGGCGGGATGCCTGTACTGGTGGCTTTGGATGGAGTGATGGATCCTCGAAACCTGGGCGCCATTGTGAGATCCGTCGCAGCGTTCGGTGGTGCAGGAGTCATCGTCCCCCAGCGTCGTTCTGCGGGCGTGAACGCAACGTCCTGGAAAACTTCTGCCGGAGCTATCGCCAGAACCCCGGTAGCCATGGCGCCCAACCTGACACAAACGTTAAAAGCCTTGAAAGAGCGTGGATATTTTGTGGTCGGACTGGATGGGGACGCAACGGACCTGGTCCCCGGCGCGGATATCGCTGCCACACCGCTCGTCATTGTGGTGGGAAGCGAGGGGAAGGGGTTGTCTCGCTTGGTAACGGAGACCTGTGACCTGGTACTGGGAATTCCTATTTCGGCAAAAACTGAATCACTCAACGCGGGTATCGCTGCAAGCGTGGTGCTCTACGAAGTAGCGCGCGCAAGGTTCATGGCAAAGAAGTCCTAAATACGATCCCGCCAGTTCACTTCAACCGTGGGATTGGGCAAGGTGATGGCCTCTGTCGGTGGCCCGGTGACCACCGCCTCATCGCGTTTATGAGCAAGAATGTTATCTATGTAGGAAGAGACGCTTTCTTTGAAGGAAACGTCGCGGTCTTCCTCTCGTGATTTTTCTCCCCGGTGCTTCAACCACTGGTAGAAAATTTCGGGAGGCTCCAACTTTCCGCGAAACTCTTTGGGGATGGACTTGATGACTTTGTCATACACCTGAGAAAGCCATTCGTGGGCGACCATCTCCTCATCCACTTCCTCATCGGAGTAATGGTAGGCGCGAAAGGCATCAAGGTCGTTGAGGAGGCGTCTGGCCTGATTCTCACCGGCATCAATTCCTGTCATCCGCAACAAGCGCCTGGTGTGGTGGCCAGCATCCACCACTTTGGGTTGAATTTTCAGCTGCGTGCCTGACTCTTCCGTTGAGATGGTGAGGTTTTCAATGTCGAAGCCCAACTCGTTGAGCCTCTGCACCCGCAGAGCAATTCTCCACCGTTCGGACTGGTCGAAACTTTCCCACCCGGTGAGCTCGTTCCACAGCGAGCGGTAGGACAGAAGAATAGATTCGGCAATCTCCACCGGGTCGATGTCCTCATCGAGCCGCCCACCCGCTTGCAAATCAAGGAGCTCTCCGGCAACGTTGACTCGCGCAATTTCAAGATCATTTTCCCTTTGACCGTCGGAAAGACTTCCGGGCATAAGTTCGCCCGTCTCTGCGTCAACAAGGTAGGCGGCGAAGGCGCCGGCATCCCTTCTAAACAGAGTGTTGGACAGGGAGACATCGCCCCAGAAGAAGCCCACGATGTGGAGGCGAACCAGGAGTGCCGCTAAGGCATCTGCGAGCCTCCTGGCCGTGTCGGGGCGCAGAGTTTGCGAATACAGGGCGCGGTACGGCAGAGAAAACCTTAGGTGACGCGTCACGAGAGCGGTGGGAAGCTCTTCTCCGTCTGCGTTTTTGCGCCCAGAAATAATGGCGAAGGGCTCCACACACGGGACGTCGAGACGGTCGAGTTTTCGGAGCATTTCGTACTCACGAATGGCCAAAGCTTCGGTGGTCTCTTTGATAGCGACAATCTGGGGCCCCAGGTGGATAAAGCGCACAATGTGGCGCGAAATACCCTTGGGCAATGCGGCGACGGTGTCTTTGGGCCACTTTTCTAGGGGAAGCCCCCAAGGAAGCTCTAAAAGCTCGGCGCTTCCAACAGATGCGGTAATGGAGAGCGAACCGCTCATCGGAACACTCCTTGCTCATGTCAGTGGGGCTGCCACAAATCTCTGGCAGCCCCACCCATGATAATTGTTAGTCCACAGAAATGGCTTCTTTTGTCAGTCGAATACCACTTGTGGTGTCGAAAACGTGCACGTGGTGTTCCACCGGAAGCAGGGCGATTTTGTCTCCGGCAACGGGGTGATCGCGACCATCCACGCGGACGACCACTGCGATGGTTTCCCCATTGACTTCGCTACTGCCATGCAGGTAACCATCGGCCCCGAGCTCTTCGACAAGCTCCACTGTTGTCTGGAGACCCTTGCCCGTCTTGGAGACGGTGAGGTCTTCGGGACGAATACCAATGGTGACCTTGGAGCCTGAAGCACCGGCAAGCGTTTCACGACTGACCTTGACCGTGGCTGTGCCAAATTGGACACCGCCATCAACGACGTCGGCATCGAAGAGGTTCATGGCCGGAGAACCGATGAATCCGGCGACAAACGAGTTAGAGGGGGATTCATAAAGATCCCGCGGGGTTCCCACCTGCTGAAGCACGCCATCTTTCAGAACCGCGATGCGGTCACCCATCGTCAAAGCTTCAGTTTGGTCGTGGGTCACATAGACCGTGGTGACGCCCAGGCGCCGCTGGAGAGAAGCAATCTGGGTCCTGGTCTGGACGCGAAGTTTCGCGTCCAAGTTCGACAGTGGCTCGTCCATCAGGAACACCTGAGGTTCCCGCACGATGGCGCGACCCATCGCAACTCGCTGACGTTGGCCGCCTGAGAGGGCTTTAGGTTTGCGGTCAAGGTACGGCTCGAGGTCAAGAAGCTTGGCGGCGTCCTGGACACGGGTGGCACGCTCATCCTTGTTGATTCCGGCAATCTTGAGGGCAAAACCCATGTTTTCCGCCACTGTCATGTGAGGGTAGAGGGCGTAGTTCTGGAACACCATCGCGATGTCCCGGTCTTTCGGCGCGACATCGGTGACATCTCTGTCGCCAATCAAAATGCGACCTGCGTCGATGTCTTCTAGTCCTGCGAGCATCCGCAAAGACGTGGACTTTCCGCAGCCTGAAGGGCCTACGAGGACAAGGAATTCACCGTCTTGGATGGTGAGATCGAGAGCTTCCACCGCCGGTACGGTTGTCCCGGGGTAGATGCGACTTGCTTTATCAAACGTTACGGACGCCATTTTTTCTCCTTCACCGGCAGGTACGTGCCGGACGATCCTTTGTGAACGGAACTCGTTCCACCGGCTTTGATGGGACGAACAATCTAATTATGCCACGGTTTACCTTGCCTTGGCTAGGAGAATTGGGGCAACTAGCCGGTGACGTGTTGCTGGGATACCATTATGAGTTGAGGAACTGCGCAAAGCATGTTCTCAGCAGGCCCCTGTCGCCATGGTGTGGCAGCTCATCCATTCCCTTCACGGGAGTTTCACCAAGGAAGACACCGCATGAATGCCTCCGAATCAAGACCCACGAAAAACGATAGACGCCAGAACGCTCGGGATAAAGCCCGTGAGATGCGCGCGGAACAGAACGAGCGCTCGAGGAGAAACAGGGTCCGTACGCAGGTTGGTGTAGTCGTCGCGGTGTTGGGTGTTCTCGCACTGGTGGCTTTTCTCATCATTTCGTCTTTGCGCCCCGCAGGTCCTGGCCCAGAGAACATGCTGAGTGATGGAATCAAAATCGGTGCGGGAGTCAAAACTGTCCGGACTGCTGCTCTAGCGGCGGACCAAACTCCTGTTCCCTCAGAACTGAACGCTGATGGCGTCCCTGCAATCCATATTTTCTTGGACTACACGTGTCCCGCGTGCGCGCGATTTGAAGAAACATACAGCCCAGTTCTGAGGACATGGCTGGAAAATGGTTCGGCTACCGTGGAATATCACCCCGTGTCTTTCCGTGACGCTCAAACCGCAGGAACGCGCTTTGCGACGCGAGCAGCAAACGCCGCAGCGTGCGTGGCGGACAAGTCCCCCGATGCTTTTTTTGATTTCAACGAATACCTTTTTGCGAACCAGCCTCGACCCCCGGCGAGCTACGAACTCACCAATAGCCAGCTGGGAGAAATTGCACGCGCCAGCGGCGTGGTCAATCTCGAGGGATTCACCCAGTGCGTTGAGGAAGAAACTTTCGCCAACTGGGTGGGTGAGGCCACAGTTCGCGCTATGAGTACAGGACCCGTCCCGGTCAAGAACAGTGAGGTCGCCCTCATCAGGGGGACTCCCACGGTCCTGGTCAACGGCAAAGAGTTCCAGCCTGAAGTTCACGGAGATCTTGCCAGCTTCGTAGCATCTCAGGAGAGGAGCGAGTAAACCACTCGTTCGGTAGTCTGGACCCCCGCACCCGTTGCGGGAAACGCCGGCTTGGCGCAATTGGTAGCGCATCCGACTTGTAATCGGAAGGTTGCGGGTTCAAGTCCCGCAGCCGGCCCCAGCCCTTATGACTTTTTGCGCTCCATTACGGAAGCTACTGCGAGGACTAAGGAAATAGTCCAGCTCGCCCACAGCAACCACACCCGCCAGCTCAAGGGCCCGAGGAGCGTTCGTCGCAGCAGGCTCACACCCGTGGCAAGAGAACTCACGATGGCACTGTTGAAAAGAAACTGACGCATTGCTCTACTCTAAAGGGGAGAGTGCACCTCGTCCAGAGTGAGCGCTGAGAGCCTGCCTGATAACCTCCTATACGTGTCCCGCTCGACGTCTTCTGCGCTTTCGAAGCTCATTGTCGTCTCTAACAGATTGCCCCTTGCTTTTCGAGCGGACACGACCGGGGCAAAGACCCCCGTGTTGTCTCCCGGGGGCCTTGTGGCAGCGCTTGCTCCTGCACTATCGGGCACCGGGGCAGCCTGGGTGGGGTGGGATGGAACTGACAGCAGTGGCGAGGATTCCCTGGATCTGGGCGGCTTTGTCCTTCACCCCGTTTCGCTGTCTCAGGCGCTGATTGAACAACACTACGAAGGTTTTAGCAATTCGACGTTGTGGCCTCTTTTTCATGATGTGGGCGTTGAACCAGACTTTTCTCGCGCATGGTGGGACGCCTATGTCGCGGTCAACACAATGTTCGCCGATCGCGTTTCGTCCCTCCTCGCTCCCGGTGGCACCGTCTTTGTGCAGGACTATCAGCTCATGCTGCTCCCTGCTCTCCTTCGCAGGCGTCGCGCCGATGCGAGGATTGGGTACTTTCATCACATCCCGTTTCCTCCGAGCGAGCGCTTGTCGACTCTAAATCACGCCCAAGAGATCCTTGAGGGGTTGTGGGCGTCAGACCTTATTGGGTTTCAGCGCGCGGCCGATTGCGAAAATTTTCGAGACGCGGCGGTGCGAGCGAGCCTGGTGGCTGGGTCAACACCCCAACCGCACGTGAGCGTGTATCCGATTTCGATAGATACTCCCTCAGTTGGTGCCGCTGCTTCGAGCGCCACCGTCACAGCGAAGGCCCACGCTTTTCGCGAGGGCTGGGGGCAACCTGGCACCGTGTTTTTGGGCGTAGATCGCCTTGATTACACCAAAGGTATTCCGCACAGGTTGAAGGCCTACGAGGAACTTCTCGCTTCTGGCACCGTCAACGCCGATGATGTTGTCTTCGTGCAGGCGGCGAGCCCCAGCAGGGAAAACGTCGCTAGCTATCAAGCACTCAGCGAAGAAATTGATGGCCTGGTTGCTCACATCAATCACACCTACATCCCAGCCAATGGCAGGGATGCCGTTATTTATCTTCGCGAGAATCTTGCGCGGGAGGACATGCTGGCGCTGTTCGTGGCAGCCGACGTGATGGTCGTCACTTCTCTAGCCGATGGAATGAACTTGGTCGCTAAGGAATTTGTTGCGTGTCGGGCTGAAGACAGCGGTGTGCTTATTCTTAGTGTTCACGCCGGAGCTGCCGAACATATGCCAGAAGCACTCCTGGTCGATCCATACGACATTTCTGCTATCGCGCACGCCATGCAGGAATCGCTCCTCCTGGGTGCGAAAGACATTGCTCGACGAATGGCGCGTTTGCGCTCGGAGGTATCCACCCACGATGTCTCGGCTTGGGCGGACGGAATTTTGGGCGACCTGGCTCGCCGAGAAAACTAAGAGACCCTGGATAGTCTGAAGGCGATGTCCTCTTTCTCTTTATCTCTGCCCCGGGCCGTGGCGATTGGTGTTTCTGCGGTCTTGGGTATGGCAGCGGTGGTCGGCGCGGGAACACTAGGTTTTGTAAGCCCCGGGGTGGAGGCGGCTGTCTCGGCGGTTGTCCCTGAGCCTGCGGTCACCCTAGAGTTCCCGGCAATCAGACCCGCGCCTTCGACACCCCTGGGCGCCCTGCGGTTTCCTACCTGCTCCATTCAGGACCTCGTCGAGGATACGAGTCTGGGTGAGTTTCAGGGCGTGGTAATCAATCCGTCGAGCGGGGTAACAGCGTTTAATCGAGAGGGTGCGCTGGGGGTTGCTCCCGCGAGCGTGCTCAAGGTAGTTACTGCCGCTGCGGCACTGAGCGCCCTCGGTCCTGATGCTACATTTTCCACCCGAGTGCACTCGACGGAAACTCCGGGAACGATTGCCCTAGTCGGCGGGGGCGATGCGACCCTCAGCGCCCTCGATTCCGAAGGTGAGGGCGTCTATGTCGGCGCCCCACGCCTCAGTGATTTGGCAACTCAGACCATTGCTGCTCTCGGTGCTGGCCTCGCCGAGGGGCAAAAGGTGGCGATTTCTGAACTCATTGTCGACGCCACGTTGTGGGATCCAGAGGATTCCTGGGATTCCTCGTGGTCTGCAACGGCGCGTTCACGCGGTTTTGTGTCGCGTGTTACCGCTTTACAGGTCGATGGGGATCGCGAGGACCCCCGTATCGCCCTCAGCCCTCGGAGCGGCAATCCCACAAAGAAAGCGGCGGAAAGTTTTGTCAAAGCTCTTAAAGCAGCGGGAAATACCTCGCGGTTTGTCACCATCACCTATGGCGCATCCGACCCCGACGGCGCCGTGTTGGCGAGCGTGGAATCTCGTCCCGTCGTGGAGCTCGTCACCTACATGTTGAAAGAGAGCGACAACACGTTGGCGGAAATGTTGGCCAGACAGGTGTCATTGGAGGCTGGATTCGAGGGGTCATCGACAAGCCTGGGCGAAGCGCTTGTCAGCGCGCTTGCTCCTTACGCAGTTGCCGAGACGGGGGTGTCCATCCGGGATGGTTCCGGGCTTTCTGATCTTAACCGGGTGAGCGCCGAGTATGTCGGAGGCATTTTGGTCGAAGCGTTCCGGAGCGAGGGAAGCCTCGGCCTGATCACGGAGGCGCTTTCGATCGCGGGGGTAGACGGCTCGTTGGGTAGTCGGTTTGCGGGTGACAACGCAGTCGCTCACGAGAGGGTTCAGGCCAAGACGGGCAGTATCGCTGGCACGCGATCTTTGGCGGGTTTTGTTCAGAGCGCGGATGGCACAGATCTTGTTTTCGCTTTTTTTGCGCATGGTGATGTGGGCGATGATGCGCGCACTGCCATCGAGACGGCGGTGTCTGGCATCTATTCGTGCGGCTCAAACCTGGCAGACTTCTAAGAAACGTGGGAACAAGAAAGGTGGTGTCTGATGCGCGGATTATTGATTGTTGACGTCCAAAACGACTTTTGTGAAGGTGGAGCACTCGGCGTCACAGGGGGCACCGCGGTTGCGCAGAGGGTTACCGACTTCCTCTCTCTGAGGGGAGAGGATTACGTGGTTATTGTTGCGTCGCGAGATTGGCATGATGCGCACAGCGATAACGGCGGTCACTTTGCACGCACCGGATCTGAACCTGACTTTGTCACTACCTGGCCTGAGCATTGTGTGGCAGGTACCCAAGGCGCCCAGTACCATCCGGCTCTTGAGGTGGAAAATATTTCCCACCATGTGAAGAAAGGCCAAGGGACCCCCGCTTATTCGATGTTTGAAGGCGTCACAGACGAGGGGAACACGGTGGCAGAGATTCTTTCTTCCTACGGGGTAACCGCCGTGGATGTGGTCGGGCTTGCCACAGACCACTGCGTAAGGGCAAGTGCTCTCGACGCGAGAGGCGAAGGTCTAGAGGTTCGGGTTTTCACCGACTTGGTTGCAGCAGTGTCGCCGGTCACCAAAGAAAGCGCGCTCGAAGAGATGACGCGCGCGGGTGTGATCTATGAGTGAGGGTCACAAGCGCACCTACACCGTCGTGTCCTGTCACTATGGCGATCTTTTTTGGGTTAAACACATGCTCCACGAAGTGGTGAAACACTCCGGGGGCCGTGTCGAGGCGGCGGTCATTGTCGACCAGTCCAGAGAGTCCGAGGAAGCGCTTGCAGCACTCCCTCTGGTCACCAAGGTCCTCACCTTTGAGCCCGATGTCGCTCAGATTGCGGTGGAGGGCCATGACCATCCGGCAGCACTTGATCGAGCCGTGGCGACCACAGACTTCACCACCTCACACATTATGGTGATGGATTCGGATGCTTTCCCCGTCACGGATGAGTGGCTATCTCGGCTGGATGACATTTCGCTTGCCCTCGTGCCAGGGAGTAAGAAGCAGACCCATCCGTGCTTGATGGTCTTCCCCGTTGAAGCCAAACACCTCGTCGACTTTTCCGAAGGTTATTTGGAGCGCGCAACGCGTGACGGTGCGCCGGATACGGGACGTCGGGTGGGTGCGCAGCTCAGCGCGGCAGGCAGGGCGGTGACCTTACTCGAACACACTCCTGCGTTTAACGGTTACCGCGGTTCTTTTTACTTGGGTGGCAGCTATTACCACCATGGTCACGGGTCGTTTATGGCCGGCGGTCACGACCAGTACAAAGGTTTTGTCTCACAGGCGAGTGAAAAACTGTACCGTCGCCGGGTCATCCACGGAAACTTCACCCTGAGCACCGCCGACATGGCAGGGTTGTTCGTGCGCTACGTCTGGCGGCGCACAAGAAATCGGATTCGTTTTGCGCTGCTGGGGCCTGCTGCCAAGCCGGAGTAAGTTAGACGAGCAGTTGGTATGCGGCTAGATCCCGGTACAGCTCGGAGCTGGTGAGCAACTCGTCGTGCACACCGATGGCATCAACCCGTCCCTCCTTCAAGACAATAATTTGGTCGCTATCCACCACAGTGGCCAGGCGGTGAGCAATCACCACCAGCGTTCTTTCGACCGATATCTTGTCAATGGCCTGTTTCATCAACAACTCATTGGGTCCATCCAGAGAGGACGTCGACTCATCAAGTAACAAGATTTCTGGAGCCTGAAGCAGCGCCCGGGCAATAGCGAGCCTTTGCCTCTCCCCACCGGAAAGAAGCACTCCGCCCTCGCCGACCTGAGCGTCAAGACCCTGCGGGTCACGAGCCAGGATTTCGGAGAGATTCACTTCAGCCAGTACGGCAATCAAGTCCGCATCTTTGGCGTTAGGCGAGCCAATGAGGAGGTTATCTCGGATGGTTCCTGCAAGCACGGGAGCATCCTGTTCTACATAACCAAAGTGTCCACGCAGGTCGAAGCGACTCATCGTGTGGGTCTCCTGGCCAAACACGTGATGGTCCCACTTTGGGGGTCATAGAAGCGCTCTATCAAGGAGAGCACACTGCTCTTTCCCGCACCGCTTGGGCCCACGATTGCCGTTTTGCTTCCACGGGAATAACAAAGGACACACCGTTTAGCACAGGGCCACGAGACCCCGGAACAATCGCGATGTTGCCGGTCGTGAGCGCCGCCGCTTCGCTCTCTCCCAGAGTTTCGGCGACAAGTTTCTCTGCCTCAGTTTTGTGAGCGGACTCGGGATAGCTGAAAGTCACCTCCGAAAACTCAATGGCGGCGGAGGCGAATGAGCCACCCGCGTTCTGAGGTCGAGGCACAACGAAATCATTGTCAGTCTCTGAGGGAAGAGAAATGATTTCTTGAATCCTTCCGAGAGCACCCAGGGCTTGATTCACCGAGGTAATGGCACCAAAAGCCTGGCCTAAAGGCATAATCATCAGGAACAAAAACAAGATGAAGGCCACAAGATCGGCAATCGGCAAGCTGCCATCGGCCACACGGAAACCCCCCACACCCAAAACAACGAGGAATGCTACCTGCAAGGCGATACCGGAGAGGGGGACAACCAAGGCTGAAATCTTTGCCACAGCCAAGCCCAGGGTCCACGCACCCTCGGCGTCTTTTCCCACGTTTTCTACCTCACGCTCGGTCGCATTGGCGGCCCGAACGGTCCGAACAGAACTAATCGCGCGTTCAACACTGGAGGTGAGGTCACCAACTTTGTCTTGAGCTTTGCGGCTGGCCACACGAATCCTGCGCGACAGAGTGACGACAGCGGTGACCGCGACACTGACGACCAAAGCTGTGAGCAGGAACAAGATTGTGTCGAGATAAATCATGGCGGCAACGGCACCCACGAAAGTAAGCGCGCCCCCGACCGCTTCGACAAGCCCCTGGGTGAGAACAGCTCGAAGGAGGGTCGTGTCACTTCCCACGCGCGAGACTAAGTCGCCGGTGCGACGCTGATCAAATTCGGAAATGGGAAGGTGGAGCATTTTAGCAACGAGGGCTTTCCTGCTCGATAGCACGACCCCTTCTCCCGTTCGTTGCAGAAGATAGTGGCGGAACCCAGAAAGCCCGGCAGAAACGAGGACAAGTCCTACAAGGATCCACACCAGCATTCCTAGAGGCTGGGATTCCTCCACCACCGTGATGACCTCTGACACCACAAGGGGCTGAGCCAAGGTGGTGAGGGCGCCTGCCATGCTCAACGCAACAACGATCGACAGAATTCTCTTATGTTCAAGGAGGAAGGGCATGAGCTGGCGGAACGTGGCCCTCTCTGACCCATCGTCGCTGTCGCGATAGTTCGTTCCACGCCGACGCGCTCCAAAACCCATACTCATACGAATGAACTCCTTTACCGGGGTGCTTTGAGTGTGCCCTATGCCAGCTGTGCCGGTGCGGATGTTCGCTCGCCGGTAAACTTCTGCTGTGCCAGCTCCCTCACAAAAGCGTCCACCGCCTCGCCGCTCAAAGGTGGTCGGTGCCTGGCGGGTAGTGAGAATGAAGCTCGGTCAGCTGCGCCGCGGAAGCGTGCATCCCGCCCCGGTGGGCCGTCCTGACTATTACCGAAGGGAACTCCGCGCCGACCTGTTTATTCGCTCTGCACGGGACCTTCCTGAGCGCGCTTTTCTCGACCGCGGACATAGGGAATCCTCTGCTCATGAGATGGGGCAGACATGCCACACAAAATTTGGTGTCTATCCGCTCAACTTCTCTTTCCCCCAACCGCAGCGAATGCCCGACGGCGTTTCTGCGCGGGCGCATTTTCTCTCCAGCACCATTCCGGGCGAACCTTTCTCCTTTGATTCTTGGGATCTGTATCTCGAGGAATATCGCAGCTCCTTTTTCGCACTGTCAACGAAGAAAGGTGGATGGGACACTTTCCGCCACCTCGAGATTCTTTTCTCTGGCGGGATTCCACTTACCCCGGGTTTAGTGTCCGCTCATCCCTACGCCCTCGCCCATTACCCCACAAGAGCGATGGCCCAAGTGCTAGAAAATCTGCTGCACAATGGGCCGGCGCTTCCTGATTCGCACACACGTGAGTTCTTTCGCAACTTTTCCTCCACCCGTTTGACCACCGAAGCGATGGCCACTTACGTAGTCGAGGCGTCGGGAATGTCGGATTCACGAGTGTTGTATCTCGACCATGGTCTTGCCCGCCGCACCGACTACCTCAGCGCCTTTACTCTGATTGGGCTTCGCCAGCTCATGGGCAGCCGGATTATTCCCGCTTATGAAGCGGATTATCTTCTTGACGACTTCACTGGCGATACCCATCGCCTTTACGGAAAAGGCTTTGGATATACGAGAGTGCTGCCTGCTTCTCTCGCCAGCACAGAATCCCTGTCCCCAGAGCAGGCAGATACCCCTGAGGGACGGCGGGAACTTATTGAGCTGGCGGAGTCGTGTGAGTCCATCGTCGTGGGGAACTATGACGGCAACCGCGAGCTGGTGGGAGCACTGCTTGCAGCGGGAATTCCGGCATCACGGTTTATCTGCATCCTTGGCTCGGATGTGCCCCCAGACCGGTCTTTGATGACACAGATGAGGCGAAGTGCCATGACGTTCTTTGTTCGGGAATTTCCTGGCCGCTAAAGCCCTTTGAGTACCATGGCGGTGTGAAGAGCGGCTTGGGCGGCCTCAGCTCCTTTGTCTTCGCGGGAGCTGGGCAGACCTGCCCGGTCGATCCCCTGTGCTTCATCATCCAGGGTAAGAACTCCATATCCGACAGCTTTACCCGTGGTCAGGGCGACTTCGGTCAGCCCCTGCGTGGCAGCCGAAGAGATGTATTCAAAGTGTGGCGTGCCGCCCCGAATGATGACGCCAAGCGCCACCACCGCATCAGCACCGGACTGAAGAGCAGCTTGCGCAACAACAGGTAGCTCAAAAGAACCGGAAACTCTCACCACGGTGGTGTGAGCCCCCGCTGTGTCCAACACTCGCAACGCTCCGGCCACCAGTGCTTCTGCAATTTCGGTGTGCCACATTCCTGCGACCACGGTGACATTCAGAGTTTCCGCGCCCAACGCGTTAACCGTGGGTGCTCCGTTACCGCTCATGATGTTTCTCCTTGTACGGGAAGCGTGATTGCTCCGGTGAGTAGTTCGCCAGGAAGGTGGTGACCCATCCGGTCCCTTTTCGCTTCGAGGTAAGCGGTGTTGACCTTTCCGACCCCCACGACAAGGGGAGCGAGCTCGGTGACTTCAATTGAGTGCTCTTCGAGCTGGCGCCGTTTCTCAGGGTTATTGCTCAGGAGCCGAACACTGCTTATGTCCATATCAGTCAATATTGCGGCTGCCGCCCCGTAGTCCCTAGCGTCGGCGGGAAAACCGAGGGCGAGATTGGCATCCAACGTGTCTAATCCAAGTTCTTGCAGCCGATATGCGCGCAACTTGTTCACCAAACCAATCCCACGGCCTTCGTGACCGCGAAGGTAAATCACGATGCCACCCTCAATCGCGATACGGTCCATTGCCGTGCGCAGCTGCGGCCCGCACTCACACTTCAGCGATCCCATTGCTTCCCCGGTGAGGCATTCAGAATGAAGCCTCACGAGCATGCCATCGTGGGGAATCCCCGACACGATGGCAATGTGGTCTGCACCCGTGGCGCGGTCGCGGTAGGCGCGAAAATTAAAAGTTCCGTGCTCGGTGGGGACGCGTGTTTCCACAGCGAAAATCACGCGTTCACTGGCCACCGTTGCGGTTCGGGGAGCAAGATGGTCCGCCACTCCGCCGGAGGCGTCGAGCTCCAAAATGAGCTGGGCAATGGTCACCACGGGGATATTCTGAGCGGTCCCCATCTCCAGTAGTTGGGGAAGTCGAAGCAGTTCACCATCATCACCCACGACTTCACCGATAACGGCAACCGGCTCTAGCCCGGCTAAGGTCATAAGGTCCACCGCTGCCTCCGTGTGACCGGCGCGCTCGCGAACACCTCCCGGTGCTGCCGTAAGCGGAATGATATGGCCGGGGCGGGTCAGAGAAGACGGTGACGCTCCTGGGTCTGCAAGAACCCGGAGTGTCCTGGCGCGATCTGACGCGCTGATGCCCGTAGTGACACCGGTCGCCGCATCAACACTGACGGTATACGCCGTTTTGCGAGGGTCTTCATTATTCGCCACCATGGGGGGCAGTTCCAACGTGATCGCACGCTCAGCGGGCATAGGAGCACACAGGTACCCGGAAGAATGCCGGATTGTCCAGCCCACCCACTCGGGGGTAGCCAGTTGGGCGCTCAAGATGATGTCGCCTTCGTTTTCGCGGGCCTCATCGTCGACCACGATGATGGGTCTTCCCAAGCGTAAATGTTCCACAGCTTCTTGGATGGTTCCAATACTCACGCGGTCCCTCCCACCGCAGCAAACTCTTGGAAACGAAGAATGTGTCTCGCAATCATGTCGGTTTCCAAGTTCATTGCATCACCGGGTTGCTTAGTGCCGAGCGTGGTTGCAGAGAGTGTTTCAGGAATAAGGGATACTTCTGCCCACTCTCTTCCCACTGCTGAGACCGTCAGCGACACGCCATCGAGGGTGAGGGAACCTTTGTGGGCTACCAGGGGAGCGCTTTCGGGTGCAAGCGAGACACGAACCACACTCCATCTTTCACCCGGTGTGACGGCGAGCACGGTGGTGGTGGAATCGACGTGTCCCTGAACGAGATGTCCACCTAGTCGGTCGCCCACCTTGGTGGCTCTTTCTAAGTTGACCGCTGTTCCTTCGCCCCAAGTTGCAGCGACAGAGTGATTCAGCGTCTCCTTCATGACTTCTGCAACAAAGAAGTGCTCTCCTAAGTCCACAACCGTGAGGCATACCCCGCTCACAGCAATCGAGTCACCGTGAGAAATATCTTCCACCACGACGGTGGACCCTATGGTGACGAGAGCACCGTCGCCACTGGCCGCAACGCGGGTGATGGTGCCCACTTCTTCAATCAGTCCCGTAAACATTGTTAGTGTCCTTTCTTCGCGGGGCGAGCAATGACCGTCAGGTCAGACTCGGTTGTGTGAACATCGCGTATGTCGAGTGCCAGAGCGTCAGTCATGGTGGAGATTCCCAGATCAGTGATGGCTAAACGAGGGCCACCCAACAACAGTGGACCTAAAGAAATGTGCACTTCTTCCACTCTGCCCTGGGCAAGAAAAGCGCTGGCAAGAGTGGGGCCTCCCTCGACATAGAGGCTGCGGACCCCCCGCTCAAAAAGATTGTTTCCCAGCGTGGCGAGGTCGTGGTTGCGGTGGTGATAGAAACCGCCGGGGTGCTCGCTGACCGCAAAGCCAGCGGGGACATCTCTTTTTCCCACCACGACGGCCAGAGGTTGGTGCTCAAAAAGTTCACCGTGAGGGGTTCTCGCGGTGAGCGCCGGGTTGTCAGCCAACAGGGTTCCAGAACCGATGGCAATAGCATCATGGCGAGATCGGTCACGGTGGACCCGGTGGCGGCTTGCTGGTGAGGTAATCCATTGACTGGTGCCATCAGCAGCGGCTGCTCGTCCATCGAGGGACATGGCCCACTTGACGGTTGTCCACGGTCGGCGAAGCGTTGTGGCCCCGAGCCAGCGTTCGAGGAGTTCGGTACCGGCCTCCGTGTCGAGACCACTGTCCACCTCGACACCGGCGTTTATGAGGATCTCAGCGCCCCCACCGGACTCCACGCCCGGATCAGGAACCGAGTAGACAACTTTTGCAATTCCCGCTTGGGCAAGCGCCAGAGCGCAGGGGCCGGTTTTGCCGGTATGGGCACACGGCTCCAAGGTCACCACCGCCGTGAGACCACGAGCGGTCATTCCGCGCTGGCGGAGGACGTCCAGCGCCATTATTTCCGCGTGGGAGGTACCAGAGCCCTGGTGCCACCCTTCAGCGACCGTGGTGCCGTGGGAGTCCAGCATGACGCAACCCACCCTGGGGTTGATGCCCCATTCTGGGCCCCGGGTCGCAATCTCGAGCGCGCGCGACATGGCTGCCTTTTCGGGGCCAGTCACGTCGCGTGGCGATGAAATCATCCGGGTTGCTTCCTGTTGGGGGAAGCTCCGGGGAAAGGCAAAGCTACTGGGGTCGAAAAACTCCAGCGCTATGGCTCCTATCATCCGGACTTTAACCGTCGGTTAGGGAATTTCACCCCATCAACCGCCAACAACTTTCATTGCAGTCGGGTCGCGGACTTTCACCGCCGGCTCAGAGTTTCACTGACCCCGGAGCACATTACTAAACTTCACTATACGGTTAGTGAGCAAGAAAAACAGTGTGAGTGTGGCGAAGGAGCCTATACATGACGTCCTACATGATGTCCCTTGACCAAGGAACGACGAGTACCCGCGCCATCATCTTTGATCATTCCGGAAAAATCATGGCAAAAAGTCAGCGCGAGCATGAACAGATCTTTCCCCGCGCTGGGTGGGTGGAGCACGACCCCCTGGAAATTTGGGGTAATACTCGCGAGGTTATGGGTGAGGCGCTTTCACGAGCCCAGCTCACTCGCCACGACATTGTGGGCATTGGGATCACGAACCAGCGCGAGACGGCAATCGTGTGGAACAAGAAAACGGGTGAGCCCGTCTATAACGCGGTGGTCTGGCAAGACACAAGAACACAGAGCACCATCGACTCTTTGGAGGACTCTCACGGCAGCGAGTATTTCCGTCAGAAAACGGGTCTGCCTCTGGCGACCTATTTTTCTGCCAGCAAGATTGTCTGGATTCTTGACACCGTAGAAGGTGCCAGAGAAGCTGCCGAAGCCGGCGATCTCTTGTTTGGCACCCCGGACACGTGGTTGCTGTGGAACCTGACCGGAGGCGTGGACGGGGGAGTTCATGCCACCGATGTCACGAATGCCAGTAGAACGCTCCTCATGGATATCACGACATGTCAGTGGGATGACGGGCTCATTGAGGCGTGGGGAATTCCCTCATCGCTTCTCCCGAAAATTCGGTCTTCATCAGAAGTGTATGGTCACGCCCACAGTTCGAGCTTGCTTCGAGAAACTCCCATTGCGGGAATTTTGGGAGACCAACAAGCCGCCACTTTTGGTCAGGCGGCTTTTGATGCGGGACAGTCGAAGAACACCTATGGCACCGGTAACTTCCTCATTGTCAACACGGGCGAAGAGATTGTGCGTTCTGAACACGGACTGCTCACCACCGTTGCCTTCCAACTGGGGGATCAAGCTCCCCGTTATGCGCTGGAAGGCTCCATCGCTGTGACGGGGTCGCTGATTCAATGGCTGCGAGACAATCTGGGCATGATCAGCAGTGCTGAAGACGTGGAAACCCTCGCTGTCAGTGTTCCCGACAACGGTGGCTGCTACGTCGTCCCGGCATTTAGTGGCCTTTTTGCTCCCTATTGGCGCTCCGATGCCCGGGGCGTGATTGTGGGCCTTACCCGCTTTATCAACAAAGGTCACATCGCCCGCGCCGCTTTGGAAGCCACTGCCTTCCAAACCCGCGAGGTCATTGATGCCGTCAATGCCGATACAGGTGTGCCTGTCACAGAGTTGAAAGTAGACGGGGGCATGGTCAAGAACGAAACCCTCATGCAGTTCCAGGCCGACATTCTGGGAATCCCGGTGGTGAGACCTCTCATCGCAGAGACGACAGCTTTGGGTGCCGCCTATGCTGCGGGCCTCGCCTTGGGCTACTGGTCAGACCTCGACGAGCTTCGCGCTAACTGGGGCGAAGATAAGCGCTTTGTTCCGGCCATGGAGGAAACGCAACGCGAAGACGCTCTCACCATGTGGAAAAAAGCCGTCACCAGGACTTTTGACTGGGAAGCTTAGGTTCGCCCCATACCGCGATAGCGGAATCCCGCTGCTTTCCAGTCGTCAGGCGAAAGGCAGTTGCGCCCGTCAACGACAAGGGGGTTTGCCACGAGTAACGCAATATCAGAAGGGTTTTCGTCTCGATACTGATCCCATTCTGTGGCGACAACGATGGCGTCAACACCGTGTACTGCGTCGCGGTGGTTGTGAACCAGGGTGAGGCGATCACTCATCCCCGCGGCATCAACGCGGCGTCCCGCGGGCTTTAGGGCCTCTGGGTCAGTCGCCACGACAAGGGCTCCCGCTGTGACAAGGGATTGAGCGATATCGAGTGCGGGGGAATCGCGAATGTCGTCGGAGTCAGGTTTGAACGCTAAACCCCACACGGCAATGGTCTTACCCGCAAGATCCCCTAGTTCCTCTTCCAAAATCTCTTTGACGCGCCCGCGTCGACGCATATTGATCTCATCCACGTCGGTCAAAAATGCCAGCGACGAGCCCACACCCAGCTCGTTTGCGCGCGCCACAAAACCCCGAATATCTTTGGGAAGGCACCCACCTCCAAAGCCAATACCCGCGTTCAGGAACCTGCGTCCAATACGGGAGTCGTGTCCGATAGCGTCTGCCAGCTGGGTAACGTTTGCCCCGGTCACATCGGCAATCTCAGCCATGGCATTGATGAAAGAAATCTTGGTGGCCAGAAAAGAGTTGGCAGCCACTTTGACCAGTTCGGCTGTGGCAAAGTTCATAATCAAGCGAGGAGTATTTTTTGCAAGAATCGCTTGATACACAGCATCGAGGATTGCCGTTGCCGCTTTCCCTGCATCATCTTCGCTCACTCCATAGACCAAGCGGTCGGGCGCGAGCGTGTCCTCAACAGCGAATCCTTCTCGCAAAAACTCTGGGTTCCACATCAGCGCTGCCCCGGTGGGTGCAACAACTTCCGCCAGCCTCGTTGAGGTCCCCACCGGCACGGTCGACTTGCCCACAACGAGATCACCGGGGGAAAGAAACGGCACCAGGTCCTTGACGGCTTGATTCACATACGTCATATCCACAGATCCGTCGGGCGCCTGGGGGGTTCCCACGGCGAGAAAGTGCACGGTGTGGCCCTGCACAGTCGAGAAGTCGGTGGAAAAGTGGAGGCGCTCAAGGTTGGAGCGCAGAAGCTCGTTGAACCCCGGTTCGTGAAAAGGGGCAATCCCGCTGGACAGGGACGCGACCCGTGCTTCGTCTACATCGATGCCCACAACCTCGTGG
>FUWD012817142.1_pt1 | contig 25862 bp, 25 predicted proteins | sample 1063281 | NCBI WGS metagenome assembly FUWD01 (sample SAMEA79048168, study PRJEB19326) | metagenome | biome: marine | reverse complement strand
ATACCTTTTTTTAGTCTGCGCAAAAAAACTCCAGCTATCTGCGACTTCTCTTTATGATTTGCAGTTTCTTTCTCTACCAATGAGGCTAGAATCAACATTTCATCAATACTTTTTAGTGCTAATTCTTTTTGTCTATTTCTCCATACATTCTCTAGCTTTTCTTGCATTATTTTATTTGCCCTAGTCAAAACACTAGAAACAGTATCTCCATAATTTACTACATATGTATCTGGCCAAAACTTGCCTTCATATGGCTTGCTTATACCTACCAATTTCATAGTTTTATCAAAATCGTTAACTGACCTCAAGGAATCGTTTGTGCTCAATTGGTGATAATATTTTTGTAATGTTAATCCTTCTATAAGAGTTATCTTTCTTGTGGCAACCTTTGAATTTGAAAAATTAACAAGTAACTTATTTAAACTCATATCTGGTTTTATATCATAGTAACCAGATTTTAGAGTGTCATCAAGATTTAATAACTTTGCTAATAAAACAAAATACCAACCTGAATTAATATATTTATACTCTTTAAGTTCGTCTGCTACTGAATTTATTGTGGAGCCAGGAGATATTTCGTAAACAACATGTTTTTCGGTATGCACATTATTTGCAAAAAATAACCAAAAGGAAGATACTAATATAATCAACAATGTAATCCACTTCTTATAGCCTATTTCAAACTTACTTTTAGCAGGAGCTACTTTGCTTTTATTTTGAACTGCCATAAAGGCGCCCATTATTCTTTTGGTGGTTTCATGAACTTTAAAAACTTGATCATTCACCATACAAACTGGCCTAACTCCAATAACGCTATTAGTAATAAAAATTTCATCGGAGTCTAAGATTTCTTTTACTGAAATTTCTTTAACGTTAACATTAATTCCTAATTCTTCTGCTATTCTGATGACTACTTTTCTTCTTGTGCCTTCAATTCCGCAATGTTCAAGTATTGGTGTACTCAAGACCCCGTCCTTTATTGTAAATATATTAGCCTGACTCGCAGAAATGACAAAGCCTTGATTATCTAACATTATGCACTCATCACTTTTCATTCCGATCCTAGACATAACCTGTTCAAGCCTATTGCAGTGTTTAATACCTGACAAAGATGAATTTGCTGAGTAACCACTATGACAAATAGTTAAAGAATACTGATCTGGTATGCTTTCAGGAAACGTTGAAGCAATAACAATTCTAGTGGGCTCTATGTCTTCCTTAAACCCATAACCCCTTGAGCCTTCACCCCTAGATAGAATAATTTTTACAACACATTTATCCGCCTTAATAGACGAGATAGCTTTATTGATTTCTTTAAGCCACAGCGATTCCTTTACCGTATTTATACTTAATTTAGCTCTACCTTTTTCTAATCTGTCGAAATGCTTTGACCAAAATCGCACCTTCTTATTTTCGACTAGACAGGTCTCAAATAAACCATCGCCAAACAAAGATATTCTATTAAAAACGCTTAAATTTGAGCGCTTTTTGCCGTTTATAAGTACTACATGCTCCATAACTAGATTATACCAATGCTAAGCAATTCTTATGGCCAAGAGTCATGACCTATTTCCTCATATAAAGCAATTATTCTAAACTAAAAGCTGATTGCCTATTGTCAGCTAATAGAAATAATTTAAAATGTATTTTAAATATATCTTATCTTTTTTTTGCATTTACATTTAATTCCACTTTATAAAGGATTTATATGAGAAAAACTGTAAAGAAGTTTGCAGGTAATTTAACTAATAGCGCCAAAGACCTACTGCCAATTATATTAGTAGTTACTGTTTTTCAAATCTTTGTTTTAAAACAAAACATACCCAATATTGAAGAAATTATAGTTGGAACTATTTTTGTTATTTTTGGTTTAACCTTATTCGTTTATGGACTTAAATTAGGCCTTTTCCCTATAGGCGATACATTGGCATATTCTTTCGTTAAAAGGGGTTCAATATTATTGCTAATATTATTTTCCTTTGCGCTAGGTTTTGGAACTACAGTTGCAGAGCCTGCATTAATATCCATTGCTAGAGAGGCAGCTTTAGTCGCACAGTCTGGTGGAATCATTAATACAGTAACTGAAATTAAAGAATATTCGCAGATGCTACGTTACACTGTGGCAATATCAGTTGGTTTTTCTGTAGTAATAGGTGTCATTAAAATATTAAAGGGGTGGCCAATTTATTGGATTATTATTGTTGGCTATTTATTAGTACTTTTCACTACATTTTTTGCGCCTGACTACATTATTGGTATAGCTTTTGACTCTGGTGGAGTTACAACAAGCACCATTACTGTCCCATTGGTAATTGCACTTGGTGTTGGCTTAGCTAGCAGTATTCGTGGTAGAAATCCACTAATTGATGGTTTCGGAATAATTGCTATTGCATCTATACTACCTATAATCGCTGTCATGATATTTGGCATTGTTCGATGAATATTATTTACTCATTGATAGATATGTTTTTTGATGTTGCCCCTATTGCAATAGTGCTATTTGGGTTCCAAACAGTTATATTGAGACAAAAAATACCACAATTAAAAAAGGTCATCATCGGCTTCATTTTAGTTTGGATTGGGTTAACTTTATTTATTGTAGGACTCGAAAAGGCGCTCTTTCCTCTTGGAAAAATAATGGCAACACAGCTAACCTCTTCTGACTTTATCGGTAGCACTAATGTGAACTGGAAAGATTATTATTGGGTATACATATTTTCTGGCTGTATTGGGTTTGCTACGACGATAGCTGAGCCATCTCTTTTAGCAGTTGCAATTAAAGCAAGCCAGGCATCTGGAGGAACTATCAAAGCCTGGCCATTACGTAACTCTGTCGCTATAGGTGTTGCAATTGGGATAGCCTTAGGTAGCTTTAGAATAGTTATTGGGGCACCACTTCACTGGTTCATCCTTGCCGGATATATAGTGATTCTAATACAAACATATTTTGCACCAAAAAGAATTGTTGCACTAGCATTTGATTCAGGTGGAGTTACAACATCTACTGTAACGGTACCCCTGGTAGCAGCCCTTGGATTAGGCCTCGCAAGTTCAATTGAAGGCAGAAACCCACTTATTGACGGCTTTGGACTTATTGCTTTTGCAAGTCTTTTCCCGATAATAAGCTTGATGGCCTATATTCAAATTGTTGAGTTATTAAATAAAAATAAACTAAAAAAATACTATAATTAAAAGGAGGTTCTATGCATTTTAAATTAATAATTGCTTTTGTAAGTAACGATAAAACAGATACAATTCTTGAAGCAGCAAGAGATAATGGTGCGACAGGTTCTACTGTTATATCACAAGCAAGAGGTGAAGGATTGGAGCACACTAAAACATTCTTTGGGCTGAATGTTGAAGCCCATAGGGATGTATTGTTATTACTGGTAGAGCAGCACCTTTCCAGAAAAATCTTGGAAACAGTTGCAGAATCAGGTGAATTTGAATCGAACTCTAAGGAAGGTATCGCATTTCAGATTGATGTAGAAGACGCCGTTGGGGTCATGCATCAAATTGAAGCCTTAGAACATCAAGTGGAGGAAAAATTATGACAACGCCAACTTTTGTAAGAGATATTATGTGGAAAAAGGTAGACATAGTAGATAGTAAATGTACGGTACTGAGCGCTTTAAATGACATGCAACATAAGAAAACTAAAATGCTAATTGTTGATAAATCTCATGATTATGACGAGTATGGAGTGGTATTGATTGCAGATATTGCCACAAAAGTTATAGCGAAAAATAGAGCATTAGATAGAGTAAATGTTTATGAAATTATGACAAAACCATCAGTCTCTGTTACCTCAGACATGGATGTTAAGTACTGTGCAAGATTATTGTCTCATTTCGATTTATCTAGATGTCCAGTTATTGACAATGGTAAAATTGTTGGGGTAATAAGTCAAACCTCAATTGTTTTTAACGGCCTTAGACCTGAGTGACAATAAACAATTAATAAAATACTTTTACTAGTAAATGAAAATTTCATTTTTACTTAAATGTGGAGAAATAAACATATGAATGCTATATTGGCTTTAATTAAATGGTTATTAATTTTAATAGGAGCTATAAGCGCTTACTATCTAGTTCTTTTTCAGTTTAACTATGAAGGATTAACTAGCAAGGTTTTTAAAGAAATATGGTACCAAGAACTAGACGAAAAAGCTGTTTCAGTATACGCAAAAATGGCCAACACACTTCTTGATACAAAAGATATTACTATGGCTACGATAGTGCGCGTACCTGTTGCTGAAGATGTATCCAATGAGGACGTTGAAGAAGCCATGGAAAGCATTGCTAACAATGAAGGGATACGTTCAGTTGGTAAATTACCTTTATCTGAAATGGTTGAACTTCAAACTGGTCAACCGCAAAGATTCTTAAAGATTTTCCAATATTGCTCTCCACGTACTGCTATGACAATGGTAGACCATTCAGATGCATTTTCTGCATATTTACCTTGTAGAATAGCGCTCATCGAAGACAAAACTGGTCAAAGGTGGCTATATACATTAAACATGGATATGATGATTTATGGCGGCTCTCCACTGCCTCCAGATCTTCATGAAAAAGCATTAGAGGTTAAAAGAATCATAACCGCTATTCAAGATGGTGGAGCAGAAGGGGACTTTTAATTCTCTCTAATTTTTCTTGGCTCCTTTACTAAAGTTGCCAAATACAAAATATCACAATTCATATGAAAACTTATAACGACCTAGATTTTGGTGTCACCTGTATAGATACAGCTCATATCAGAAAAGAAATGGTTGCAGCTTACCTTATTGAGGATGATGGTGAAGCTTGCTTCGTTGACACAGGAACTCACCTTACTGTCCCTAGATTACTTGAGGTATTAGACAAAAAGAATATTAGTTATCATGATGTAAAACACATAATTTTGACTCATATACATCTTGATCATGCTGGTGGGGCTGGCCAACTACTTAAGCACCTCCCTAATGCGACTGTTTTTGTTCATAAACGAGGTGTAAGGCATTTAATTGACCCAACTAAACTCCGTGATGGAGTTATTGGTGTTTATGGTGAGTTATTCTTCAAGCAGTGTTTGGGTGACTTACTGCCTATCCCCGAGGAAAGAATTGTCACAGCCAATGATGGTGATGAAATTTCTCTAGGCAATAGGGTTTTAAAGTTTATTGATACACCGGGACATGCAAAACATCATGTGTGTATTTGGGATGAAAAATCTAGAGGAATTTTTAGTGGTGACACCCTAGGAGTTAGCTATAGAGAATTTGATACTGAAAATGGAGAATTTATCTTTCCACCCACTACACCAATACAATTTGACCCTGAAACTTGGATTAACACTATTGATAGTTTACTAGAACTAAAACCAGAAAGAGCTTACCTGGCACACTATTGTATGATTCCTTTTCACCCACATATTGCAAATAAGTTGAAAAATGAGATTAACAATTTCTCTGCTATTGCGCAAAAACTAGCCTCCTCGAAAAATCGTCATAAAGAAATTACTCTAGCATTACTAGATCATTTGTTAAGTTCAACTAAAAAGCATGGAGTTGCTTTAGACCAGAATGTCCAATCAAAGCTATTTAAGGGCGACCTTGGTATTTGTGCAAGGGGGCTAGAGGTTTGGCTTGACCAGCAATAAGTGCTGGAATTATCGTACTTAAGTGTGCATAAGAAATATTGTAATACATGTATGACAAATCATATTTGATCAATGACGTATTGAGTCAAAAGAGGTACTGGGCGTCCAGTAGAGCCCTTACCTTTTCCACTAACCCAAGCAGTCCCAGCAATATCAAGATGAGCCCACCTATATTTTTTAGCGAACCTAGCAAGAAAACATGCGGCTGTAACAGTTCCAGCTTCACGACCACCTATATTTGCCATGTCAGCAAAATTAGATTTCAACAACTCATCGTACTCATCGTCAAGAGGTAACTGCCAGGCAGTATCAAGTGCTTTATTTCCAGCGCTAATTAAATCATTTGCCAATTCTTGGTTATTTGCCATTACTCCGCAATGATGCTTTCCTAATGCAATAATGACTGCTCCAGTTAGGGTAGCTGTGTCAATTACTACTTCTGGATTAAATTTTTCAACATATGTAAGTGCGTCACACAAGATTAGACGTCCCTCAGCATCTGTGTTTAGTATCTCAATAGTTTGTCCGGACATGCTTTTAACCACATCGCCAGGCTTTGATGCATTGTGAGCAGGCATATTCTCAACTGCTGGTACCACAACTACCAAGTTAACCTTTAATTTCATTTCAGAAACTGCCCGCATAGTTCCTAACACAGAAGCTGCTCCACACATATCGTATTTCATTTCATCCATTGCTGCACCAGGCTTTAACGAGATACCTCCGCTATCAAATGTAACTCCCTTGCCAATAAGAACTATTGGTTTTGATTTACCGTTGCCTTTATAACTCAAAGTTATTAATTTTGGTGGTTCGATTGATCCTTTAGATACTGAAAGCAATGAATTCATGCCTAATTTATGCATATCGTCACCTTCAAGGATTTCACATTCTAAACCAAATTCATTTGCTAATGACTTGGCGGTCTCTGCCAAATAGCTTGGAGTACAAATATTAGAAGGCAGATCCCCTAAATTTCGAGCTAAAGCCATTCCATTCGCTGTTGCTAAACCTATTGTCAACTCACGAGCATTAGCTTCTCCTGACTGAATAGCTATACTCTCAATAAGATTTGATTCTTCATTATTTGAACTAATTTTCCTAATTGTGTATGCTTCATTTTGTAACACCCTTGCCGTAGTTCTGTATACCCAAGATGTATCGAAACCCTCTATGCTGACCTGCTCTAACATAACACTCATTACTTTTAAATCTTTAAGCTTTGAATACAAAGATTTTAGAGCCTTCTGGTAATTTTTCGCAGTAACGGGTAATTCTCCTAAACCCAAAACTACCGTAATGTTTGTTTTGAAACCGCTAACATTGTTAAGTATCATTGCGTTGCCTGCTTTGGCATCAAAATGATTTAGCTCCACTGCCGCCTGAATATTTAAGTCTTTATTTTCGCTATCACAGAAGGCAAAAACTACTGCACAGTCGCCATCGAAATGCTGCATTAATTGATTGGTTAAAGAAAACTCCATGCTTATCCCTAAAAAAAAATTATAATCCCGCTATTCTACCTAAAAAGGTAAAATTTATCATTTTTTATAGACATATTTTATGAGCATAAATAAATTATTTTTTACTTTAGCACTGCTAGCTTTAAACACATTTGCAAATGAAAAAGATATTGTCCAAAATCTCGGTCAATATATACCCAACCTTAAAGAATCTGATATCGTAGAGTCTTCATTTAAGGGTGTTTATGAAATTATCTTAACTGAACCAAAGTTAGACATAATTTATACTTCAGGTGACGGTCTTTTTCTAATTCAAGGTGATATTCTTGACTTAGAAAACGGTATAAACATTACTAAAAGAAGGCTTGCTAACCTTGCAATAACAGCTCTTAAAAAAGCCAGTGAAAATGACAAAATTATTTACCGGGCAGAAGATGAAAAATACACTATAAATGTATTTACAGATGTAGACTGTCCTTACTGCAGAAGGCTACACAAAGACTTGCCAAGTCTAAATGAGCTAGGCATAACTGTTAAATATCTTGCTTTTCCGAGGTCAGGCATTAATACGGAATCTTTTTATAAGTCTGTATCAATTTGGTGCGCTAAAGATAAAAAATTAGCAATGGATGTGGCAATGCTACAAATAGACTCTCCAACAATCAATTGTGACAGTCCGGTAGTCGACCATTTAAATCTTGCACAAAATGTTGGAGTCTCTGGAACTCCTTATATATTTTTTGAAAACGGTATAAATATCCCTGGATACGTTGAGCCCAAGGTGCTGTTACAAGAAATTCAGCGCTCTCTTGAAAGTTTCAAATAATAATAACCCAAGAGCTGTTGCCCTTGAAGCAATATGCTCTGTTGTACTCAGGAAAGAATCTCTATCTAACTTTAAGTTTTCAGAATCTCTGCCTGACTTATCATTAGCTAAGTCTCTGACTTATAGCACGATTCGCTTCTATCATCAATTAAACGATATTGTCTCATCGCTTCTCAAAAGCCCTATTGAGAGAAAGCACCTTGACATTCATTGCCTTATTTTATTGGGTGCAAATCAGATACTTTATTCCAATATACCTTCACATGCAGCAATTTTTGAGACAGTTGAGGTGGCTAATATATTAGATAAGTCTTGGGCTAAAGGCCTAGTAAACGCTATTTTACGAGAGATTGATAGGAAACAAGACACTCTATTAAATAATACTCATTACTCACACCCTAGTTGGCTAGTTAAAAAAATCAAGCGTTATTATCCTAAAAACTTTGAGCAAATATTTTCCCAAAATAATATTCAGGCACCGATGACTATCAGGGTTAACCCTAGTTACAGCCTTGACAGCTACAAAAAATCTTTAGAATTGATAGGAATAGATTCAGTAAAGTTAGCTGTTGCACCTCAATCATTAGTGCTAAAAAACGCCGTTGATGTATTCCTGTTGCCAAAATTTAATAATGGATCCTGCTATGTGCAAGATGCATCAGCTCAACTAGCTGCTCATATAATTGAGCCAAAGGACAATGAGAGAATATTGGATGCTTGTGCAGCGCCAGGTGGAAAAACTATCCACTTGTCTGAACTAGCCCCAAATTCAGTAATAACTGCATTAGATTGCAATATATCTAGACTAGAGAAGCTTAAAGAAAATATTAATCGCCATAAAATAAAAAATGTGGCTGTGGCAATTGGAAATGCACAAAATCAAGATTGGTGGAATGGGGAAAAGTTTGACAAGATATTAATTGATGCGCCTTGCTCTGCTACTGGCATTATACGTAGACATCCTGATATTAAATTACTCAGAAAGCCAAAAGACATAAATGCTCTTATAGCCTTGCAAAAAGAAATATTAGGAAACCTATGGACCCTTTTAAAGCCTGGTGGAATATTGGTCTACTCCACTTGCTCCATCTTAAAATCTGAAAATGAAGAGCAAATTAGTAGTTTTTTTGACTCTCACAAAGATGCAACTGAAGAAAAGATTAAATTAGACTGGGGTATTGATGCGTGTTTCGGTAGGCAACAATTACCTACAAAGCATTTCGATGGTTTTTACTATGCTAGAATCATAAAAGATATAATTTAATGTATAAAAAATGCTAAATTATATTTGCCTGTAAATGATTACTTGTCAATATAAAATATAAAGGCGCCTTTATTAATTTTACGAGCTATTGCTTTTTTCTAAAGCTATATCTAGAACCTCGTCAATCCATTTAACTTTAATTATTTCTAACTTGTTTTTAATCTTATCTGGGACCTCTGAAAGCTCCCTTTCATTGTCATCAGGGATTATTACTGTCTTTATGCCGCCACGTAGAGCAGCAAGCATTTTTTCTTTAAGGCCCCCTATTGGAGTCACCTCACCTCTTAATGTAATCTCTCCAGTCATAGCAACATCCGCTTTAACTTTACGCCCAGTTAAAACAGAAACTAGGGCTGTACACATAGCTGCGCCTGCGCTCGGCCCATCCTTTGGAGTAGAGCCATCTGGCACATGAATATGAATATCAAGATTCTCCTGGAAATCATTTTTTATACCTAAATCTTTTGCTCTTGCTCTTGTAACACTCATAGCAGCTTGAATTGACTCCTGCATAACATCCCCAAGCTGGCCAGTATAATTAAGTTTGCCCTTGCCCTTGTATGCAGCTGCTTCAATTGTTAATAAATCTCCCCCAACAGATGTCCAGGCCAACCCTGTAACTTCTCCGATTTGATTATTCTCTTCTGCTAGACCAAAACGAAATTTTCTAACTCCAAGATATTTTTCTAAACTTTTAGCATTAATTAATGCTTTGCTTTTCCTTTTCTTAAGTAGAACTTCTTTAACTATTTTTCTACATATTTTACTTATTGTTCTATCTAGGCTTCTTACTCCTGCTTCTCTTGTATAGTAACGAATAATATTAATTATTGCAGAATCTTTAAATTCAATCTCGCTCGATTTTATGCCATTATTTTTCATAGCCTTTGACACTAAATGTCTTTTTGCAATTTGTAACTTCTCGTCCTCGGTATATCCAGACAGCTCAATAATTTCCATGCGATCTAATAGTGCTGAGGGAAAATCAAGAGAATTAGCGGTAGCAACAAACATAACCTGAGACAAATCGTAATCAACTTCTAAGTAGTGATCGTTAAAGGTATGGTTCTGTTCTGGATCAAGCACTTCAAGCATCGCAGAAGATGGGTCACCTCTATAATCTGAAGCCATCTTATCAATTTCATCAAGTAAAAAAAGTGGATTCTTTACTTTAACTTTTTGCATTTTTTGAACAATAGTTCCTGGCATTGCGCCGATATATGTCCTTCTATGGCCACGTATTTCTGCTTCATCCCTTACTCCACCAAGAGCCATACGTACATACTTTCTATTTACAGCATTGGCGATTGATTCACCTAATGAAGTTTTACCAACTCCTGGAGGGCCAACTAAACACAATATGTTAGCTTTATTGTGAGTTACACGGGTTTGCACTGCTAAATGCTCCAATATCCTTTCTTTAACTTTGTTTAACCCATAATGGTCATTATCAAGTACTGATTGTGCTTTATTCAAGTCCTTGTTAATTCTAGTTTTTTTATGCCACGGAACTTCGCATAAATTTTCTATATAAGTGCGTATTATTGAAGCGTCTGAAGACTGGGACGACATTCTTTGTAGTTTTCTTAATTCATTATTAGCCTTTTCTTTGGCTGCTTTTGGCATTTTTGCATTGTTTATCTCAGACTGCATTTCTTCAATTTCATTTTCGTCATCAGCATGCCCTAATTCCTTCTGAATAGATTTCATCTGTTCATTCAAGTAATAGTCTCTTTGGTTGGATTCCATCTGCTTACGAACACGAGACTGGACTTTCTTTTCAGCTTTTAAGACATCTATTTCACTTTCAATAGAAACAAGAATTTTATCTAATCTATCTTTTGCATTATCGTCTTCCAACAATGCTTGTTTTTCTTCTATCTTTAGTTGAAGATTGGCAATAATTACATCACTAAAACGCTCAATATCTTTTATTTCTTGAAGAACTTTAAAAACTTCTTCAGGTATTTTTTTATTTAATTTAATATACCTTTCAAAATCATCCAGTGCGATCCTCATCATCGCTTCAATCTCTTTATCTTCGTCAATAGCTAAAGAGTATTCCTCTATTGAGACTTCTGTCAATTCTCCAGATTCAATAAATGTTTCTATTTTTGCCCTCTTAACACCCTCTACTAAAACTTTAATCGTCCCATCAGGCAGTTTAAGCATTTGAAGAATAGTAGCTAAGGTTCCAACCCTATATAGATCATCATTTTTTGGTTCCTCTATTTTTTCATCTTTTTGCGTTACCAAAAAAATATACTTATTTGCTGCCATAGCTTTGACTATAGCATTTACTGATGATTTTCTTCCAATAAATAAAGGCATAACCGTGTGCGGAAAAACCACGACATCTCTCAATGGCAATAAGGGGACGCTATCCTTAGATAGGTCAATTGATTCTATAGGTGTCTCTTCTGCCATAATAAATCAAAAAGATTCCAATTAAAGTTATTAATTCTAGAATGAATATTTTCTATAATTTATAATTCTTATGCTGAAATTTCTTTAACTCCTTGTTTGTTTAATAATTTAGATAGATAGTGGTTAGTCACGTTAATTTCAAGTACCCACTGACCATATTCATTTACTTTTTCTTTGTGTATATAACCAACATTATATATTTCACTTCTTATATGGGCATGGTTTACGTCTAGCTGTATTTTAGCTCTCTTCATCATGCCGCTTAACTTTTCTGACAGTGCTTGGCATAGTAAGTCTATGCCTTTTCCATTCTGTGCAGAAACCCATACACGATAAATTGTTCCATTCTTATCTCGGTCTATCCTAGGAATAAAGTTTTGCAAGCAATCAATCTTATTCATGACCAATATATCAGGAATATCAGCTGCACCAATTTCATTGATAATTTTTTCTACCTGAGTTATTTTTTCCATATTGTAGTCATCAGAAGCATCTACCACGTGAAGTATTATGTCTGATTTGACGGTCTCCTCTAGGGTAGATTTAAATGCTGCAACGAGATCATGAGGAAGGTTCTGAATAAACCCAACTGTATCTGCAATTACCGCTTCTCCAGATGCTGGCAATACAACACGCCTTATTGTTGCATCTAGGGTTGCAAACAACTGACTATCTGCAAAAACTGTAGACCCAGTCAATTGATTAAAGAGGGTCGATTTTCCAGCGTTAGTGTAGCCAGCAAGGGCAATCATTGGTAGCTCATTTTTCACGCGTGATTTTCGACCTAAATCGCGTTGCTTGTGCACTTTATCTAATCGCTTTTTGAGGTATTTAATGCGCTGCGCTATGAGTCGCTTGTCAGTTTCTAATTGTGTTTCTCCTGGGCCCCTAAGGCCAATACCACCCTTCTGCCTCTCTAAGTGACTCCAACCCCTTATTAGGCGAGTTGAAAGATGTCTAAGTTGCGCAAGTTCAACTTGTAACTTACCTTCAAATGAACGCGCACGAAGAGCGAATATATCTAAAATTAGCCCAGTCCTATCCATAACTTGGCAGCTAAGTGCTTTTTCTAAGTTTCTTTCTTGTGATGGGGATAGCTCTGATGAGAATATTACTAATTCTATATTATTCTTTTTGACTAATTCTGCTATCTCTTTAACCTTACCAGGGCCAATCAAATACTGGATAGATGCAAAATTGCGTCTAACATTTATGGTGTTTATAATGCTTATACCAGAAGATTTTGCTAAATCACAAAATTCATCAATTCCATTATGAATATTGGTGGTTCTTTGTATTTCAACATACACTAATAAAGCCCTTTCTCCCGTTCCAACAATATCTTGTTGGCGATCAAATAATTCTAATGTTGCGTTCTTTAACAAAGAATTATTTAACTAGCTTTTTTAGATTTAATTTCTGATTTATACATCATTAATGGGGCTCTTTTATTCTCAACTACAGCTTTGTCTATAACAACTTCAACTACATCATTTAACGAAGGAAGATCAAACATAGTATTAAGCAGTAACTCCTCAATAATTGATCTTAATCCTCTAGCGCCAGTTCCGCGTTTTATTGCCAACTTAGCAATTTCTGATAGTGCATTTTTTTTGAAGGTTAGCTTGACTCCCTCCATAGCAAAAAATTCTTTGAATTGCTTAACGACAGAGTTTTTTGGTTGAACAAGTATTTTAATTAATGCATCTTCACCTAACTCTTTAAGTGCAGTTTGAACCGGCAAACGTCCTACTAATTCTGGGATTAAGCCAAATTTAATTAAATCTTCAGGCTCTACAAGAGAAAATAATTCGCTCAATTCTTTTTCAGAGTTTTTTTCCTTTACATCTGCAGAGAATCCTATACCAGTAGATTTTTCAACCCTCCTTGCAATAATTTTTTCTAGCCCTCCAAATGCCCCGCCACATATAAACAATATTTTAGATGTATCAATTTCAATTGTCTCTTGGTTTGGGTGTTTACGGCCTCCCTGGGGTGGAACTGATGCTATCGTACCCTCTATAAGCTTTAACATAGCCTGCTGAACTCCTTCTCCTGAAACGTCACGAGTAATTGATGGGGAGTCTGAACGACGAGATATCTTGTCAATTTCGTCAATAAATATGATGCCTCGTTCTGCACGTTTTGGATCAAAATCGCAACGTGACAATAGGCTTTTAATTACATTTTCTACATCATCGCCAACATATCCCGCCTCGGTCAATGTTGTTGCATCTGCTACAGTAAATGGAACGTCTAGAATTCTTGCAAGTGTTTGCGCCAGAAGAGTTTTGCCAGAACCTGTTGGCCCTATCAACAATATATTTGATTTTTCTAACTCGACATTATTTGAAATATAGCCACTTTGTAAACGCTTGTAGTGATTGTAAACGGCTACAGATAGGACCTTTTTAGCATGCTCTTGGCCTATTACGTAGTCATTTAAAAAGCTGTTTATTTCTTTAGGAGTGTATTCCCATTCTTTGTGCTCTTCAGCAACTTCTTTTAGAGATTGTTCTTCAATTAAATTATGGCATGAACCAATACATTCGTTACAAATATAAACACTAGGGCCAGCAATCAAACGCTCAACTTCAGATTTATTTTTGCCACAAAATGAGCAATGAAGTTCGTTTGTTATTTCTGCCATATTTAATTTATTGTAGCCTTATCTTTTATTTAATACTTTATCAATCAATCCATATTTTACAGCCTCTGTAGATGACATAAAGTTGTCCCTATCTGTATCTTTTTGGATTGTTTTTAAGTTTTGGCCTGTATGTTTTTTCAAGATTAAATTTAATTTTTCTCTTACCTTTAGAATTTCTTTTGCATGTATGTCAATGTCACTAGCCTGGCCTGAAAAACCACCTAAAGGTTGATGAATCATGCATCGCGCATGTGGTAAAGCAAATCTTTTCCCTTTAGCTCCAGCTGTCAACAATAAAGACCCCATACTTGCTGCTTGCCCAATACATAGGGTAGATATATCCGGCTTAATGAATTGCATAGTGTCATAGATCGCTAAACCTGCTGACACAGACCCTCCAGGGGAATTAATATAAAGATGAATATCTTTATCTGGATTTTCTGACTCTAGGAATAATAATTGAGCGACAATCACATTGGCCATGTAGTCTTCTACCGGGCCAACCATAAAAACAACCCTCTCTTTTAGAAGGCGGGAATATATGTCGTAAGCTCTCTCTCCTTTAGCAGACTGTTCGATAACTATAGGAACTTGATTAAGGTTTTTTATGCTCATTTATCTTTGTTGTGTCACTTCCTCAAATTTCATATTATTGACTGTAACTTCGGCTTTTTCTAAAACTAGATCAACCACCTTTTGCTCTATAACTAATGACTCTATACCTGCTAGTCTATTTGGGTCTTGATTATAATAGTTGATCATTTGTTGTGCATTCTCTCCATAGCTTTGTGAGATTTCCTTTAGTTTATCATCAACTTGCTTCTTATCTGCACTAAGTTTGTTGTCTGCAACTATTTGTCTTACTAAAAATCCCAACTTTACACGTTTAGTTGCTTCTTCATTAAAGCTGGACAAAGGAATATTTCCATTAGACGGTATTCCTTGTTCTTGAAGACGAGCCTCCATATCTTGCAGTAAAACCTGCGCTTCTGAATCAACACTAGCTTTTGGAACATCGAACTCATTAGCCTTGAGAAGCTCTGAAAATACCGCGTCTTTATTCTTTTTTGCAGCAATTCCTTCGGCCTCTATCTGCATCTGTTCTTTCATCTTGTTATTCAAACCATCCATATCTTTTTCGCCAAATTTTTCAGCAAACTTTTCATCAAGTATTGGAGTTTTTGGCGACCCAACCTCTTTCACATTTACTTCAAAAGCAACATCTTTGCCTGCCAAGTTTTGTGCGTGATATTCCTTTGGAAAGGTTAAGTCAAGTGTTAATGATTTATTTACAACGATTCCTGTAAGGCCCTCTTCAAAACCTTCGATCATAGAGCCTTTGCCAAGGACAAGATTGAAGTTTTCGGCTTCTCCACCATCAAACACCTCTCCATCAATCATACCTTTAAAGTCAATAGTCAAACGATCTCCTGTTTTTGATTTACGCTTAACAGGTGAATATTCTGTTGATTGTTCCTTTAATCCATCAAGTGTTCTCTTCTCGTCTTCTTTGGTTATCTTAAATTCTATTTGTTCAACTTTTAGCTTAGAAAAATCCTCGGTCTTAATTTCAGGAACAACTTCGAACTCTACTGTGTAATAAAACGTTTTGCTATCTTTTGAATCAACTTTTGTTAGAGATGGTTGTGCAGCAGGATTGGCTTTAGAATCTTCTAATGCATCTGCAAGTGTTTCTTGAACTAGCTCATTAGCTGCATCTGCACTTGCATTTGCTCCAAACCTTTTTCTTAGAAGTGATATAGGTGCTCTACCCTTTCTAAACCCGTCAATCTTAACCTGAGAGGCCATATTTTGTAAAACCTTGTCGGTTTTTGAATTAAATTTATCAATTGGTAATTCAACTGTTAACGATCTGTTTAGACCTTCAAGTTTAGCTAATGAAGTTTTCATTTATATTAATTCCAGTATTATTTTAGAGAAAATGAATTATACCTTAAGAGGCTGTTACCTCAATATAATAACCATACTACAAAATTACATAGTCAATTCAACTTGACAAATTTTGTATAACGTAAAAAACAAATATAAAGTTATATCTATATTTAATGAAGCCCAGCAATATATTCAGAAACTGCTTCGATCTCGACATTTGTCAAACCCTTGGCAAGACCCGTCATCATGCCTTCGTAGTCATTAGACCTGCTAGCTGTTGTAGAGCCTGTTTGGCTATTAAGTGAGAATTGACGAAATGCATTTATTTGCTTTACTAGGTACATTGAGTGCTGAGATGCCAATGCTGGAAACTTAGCGCTTGGAACTCCTAAGCCTTCTGGTCCATGACAGGCGATACAAGCTGCAACCTCTCCTTCTTTTTTGCCACCTCTGTATATCTTTTCGCCTAACTCGATATTAGCACCCTTTTTAGCAAAGCCTTGGGTAATTTTTTGAGTAGAAAAGTAAGCAGCTATATCTTCCATATCTTGATCTGATAGGGCGGCAACTTGGCCGGCCATTATTGGATCAAATCTAGCGCCAGATTTATAGTCTTTCAATTGCTTAACTAGGTACCCTTCTCCCTGCCCAGCTAACTTCGGAAAATTTGGCATAAGTGAATTTCCATTAGGGCCATGACAGCCTACACAAGCCATTGATTTTTTTTCTCCAATCGAAGAGTCTCCAGATGCATTTAAAGCGGTAGAGAATACAAAAATAAATATAATAAATAATCTGTTCATTAGGGTAACTTTATAAAAAAAATAAGCCAGAATTATACTTTAATAATGGCTTATTTATTGAAAAAATACGGAAAACGCAAGAAATTATTGACTTGAAAGATAATCAGCAATAGCTTGCTCGAATCCAGCAGTCATAGGAGCCATAGCGTTCATAGTTGGATCTTGGCGAGTTCCTGTTTGAAAATCTTTTAACTGCTGAACAAGCCAATCTGCATCCTTTCCAGCAAGGCTAGGGTAAGTAGAGATTGAAGATTTTCCACCAACTCCATGACAGCCTGCACATCCAAGTGCATTAAACATGTCTTCACCAGTTCCAGCTTGCACAGAATATGAACTTAACATTGAAAAAATTGCAACAACAAATAATACTTTTTTCATTTTTACTTCCTTAATTAATTAAATATAATATGGTATGCACCATAACCTTTAAATTATACATTGATTTTGATTTTTTTTCAAAACTATAACACACTATATAGATATAAAAACAATGAAAAATATTTATCATAAAGCTAAGTTTTTGCTTTCCTGTCCTTCACTTAAAGGGTGCCCGCCTGACACTGGTTACGAGATTGTCTTTGCTGGAAGATCTAACGCAGGAAAGTCAAGCTCAATTAACGCCTTAACACTCCAAAAAAAGCTTGCTAAAGTTTCAAGAACACCAGGCAGGACCCAGCACTTAGTATTTTTTGAATTGGATAAGAGTAGAAGATTGGTCGATTTACCTGGATATGGCTATGCAAAAGTGCCAGAACATATTAAACAAAAATGGCATAAAGATATGGCTGAATACTTCGATAGACGAAAATGCTTAAAAGGTGCTGTTCTTGTTATGGACATTCGACACCCATTAAAGCCTTTCGATTTAATGATGCTAGAATGGTGTGTGGTTGCTGAAATACCTGTACATATTCTTTTAACTAAGTCTGATAAATTAAAAAGAGGTGCAGCAAGCAATGCATTATTAAAAGTGGCCCGTGAAGTTAATAAATACCAATCAGTCACAATCCAACTATTTTCATCTCTAAAAAAACAAGGGCTGGAAGATTTATGGGAACAACTTAACAATTTCTTTGATATTAATGAATAACTCTTAAATGCTAATAAATGTAAACCTGGATTCTATAAAGCCAAATAACGTAATAGTTTTGGCGAACAATAGACAAGTTGTCGCATTAAAAAATACCTGGGAAAAGCAAAAGAAGAACTCTAAAATACCCAAAATATTATCATGGAAACAGTATCTTGTTGATTGCTGGGATATAGAAAAATTTAATTCATCATCCAGATTAATATCAGAAATAGAATCTAGGTATTTAATAGCAAAATCAATTAACAAATTTAATCAAAATACCGATACTCGATTACTAGAAGAAGTAATAAAAAATAATAATTACTGTTGTGATTATATTATTAGTTTATCGAAATTATCGAATTCTAAAGTGACTGAGTCTGAGTTATTTAGTAAATGGATTTATCAATACAGAAAGATAAAATCGAACTTTGATTTAATAGATATTAATGATTTGCCAAGTCTGTTGATAAATAGCAATAATAATTATCCATCAGTTCATATATATGGATTTAAAACTCTTACACCTATTCAGGTATCTTTATTTAGCAAGGTTGGATATAAAACCATTAAAACAATTGAATCTAAGAGCAATATCTCTAGTAAAGTTTTTAATTCAACAGTAAATGAAGTACAAAGAGCTATTATATGGGCCAAAAAATTACATGAACAAGAGCCTTCAAAATCCATCGTCATTGTTAGTCCTAATCTTAGTGAAATGTTGCAACAATTCAGGTCATCATTTGACCAAGAGTCCAAGGAATTACTGAAACAGGCCAATAAAAAATCTTACAATATATCTTTAGGTTTGCCACTCATTCATTACCCTTTTATTCAAAATATAATTTATTTACTTGAACTTAGCTATCAACTTCAAGAAAATGCAATACAAAGTTCGACCTTTATAAAGGCTATATCTTCAGTTTATGTAGCTGAATATATTAATGAAAGGTCTGCAAGAGCAATGTTAGTAAATAAGGTATTGTCAATGCCAAGAAGTGAATTCAGTTTGGATGATATTAAAGACCAATTATCAAAATGTCCTACACTTGAATATATTACACGGCAAACATCAAAAATCAGTAGTCATAATAATAACCTGGATTTTCATTTAGATAAATTTAATCAAATACTGAAGTTATGGGGCTTCACTACTAATAGAGTACTATCAAGTATTGAATATCAATTGCTACAAAAGTACCTAACAACTAGTTTAGAGCTTAATAAAATATCATATCTTTATAAAAAGACTAGCTACAAAAATGCCCTTATGGAATTAAAAAAAATTCTTCATCAAGTAATATTCCAGCCCAAAGGAGGCAAAAATCAAATTCAAGTACTTGGCTCTCTAGAGGCTGAAGGAATACAATTTGACTATGCTTGGGTTGTTGGAATGACTAATAAATTTCTTCCTGCTAATATTAACTCTACACGATTTATACCATTCAAAATTAGTTCTGAATATCAAATACCGGGCAGCAACTATGAACTATTAAATAGAGACTCAATAAATACTTTAAATGGACTAAGTAGCCTAGCAGAAGAGGTGGTTTTTTCTTATGCAAAAATTCATCTTAACGAAGAGCAAATGCCAACACCATTTGTAGACTTTAGTAATGATGTTGAAGAGTTTAATGAAAAAATTCATATTAACAAAAACATTCAGTATATAGATGACTCAATCACAAACAAGATATTAACTAAACAAATAAAGTCTGGTGTAGCAATAATAAAAGATCAGATGGCTTGCCCATTCAAGGGTTTTGTACACAGATTAAATATTGATACTCCTGAAAAACCACACATTGGACTAGACCGACGCGAACAAGGAAAAATTATTCATGACGCTCTACAATTAATATACGAAGAAATAAAATCAAAAGAAACCTTAATGCAGCTAAGTAAAAGTAGGCTGGAAAGAATAATCGACTCGAAAATAAGCTCAGCCCTTGGCAAGGTTTGTAATTCAGAATTTATTAAAATTGAAAAAATAAGAGTATCCAAACTGATAAACAAATTTATTGAACAAGATAAGTTGAGAGATGATTTTGAAGTTATATCTACAGAACAAACAATTAAAGCTGATATATCAGGTCTAAACTTTAATATAAGACTTGACAGGCTAGATAAGATGAAAAATGGTGACAAAATAGTTTTTGATTACAAAACCGGAAAGACATCAATAAATAGTTTGTGTACTGACCCAATCAACGAGCCGCAACTTCCAATTTATGCGGTTACAAATAAAACTGAAGGTGCAGCTTTTATAGAGATGGCATCGAATAATGTAAGCTTTAAGGGAATTTCAAAGAACAAGAACTCTTTGCCAAAACAATCAAATCGAAGAAGTAGCTGTGGAGATTGGGATGATCAGCTTGAGATATGGAGACATCAATTAAATTCAGCAAGTAAAAATTTTCAAAACGGCAGAGCTGATGTTATGCCACATAAAGGTGCATGTAAATATTGTGAAAACGACCTACTTTGTAGAGTCGAGAAATGAAGCAATAATTAGCTTTTTTTCCCTACTTATAGACATAGCTATATTGCCTTTGTCAAATCTAGATGTGTCGATATTTGCCAGCAAGTCTCTAAGCTCAATTACTGGACTAATGTCAACCCCTAATAAGTCAAAAACCATAACAACATCTTCGAATCTATCTTTACGCCTTACAGCGTCAGTTTCCTGAAAAAAATCAAATACCTTGTCGTTTGATTGCTGATAAAAGTTACAAACAAAGTTATAGTATTTGCTTGTAATTAATGATAGTTGCCTATACTTTTTTGGACATTTTATTGAATCACAAAGAATTTCAATATTTGTAGAATTTTCATTAATAAGCCAAATAGCAAATTTAATAATTGACCTTTTGGTGTCTAGATTATCTAAATAAGCAAATTTGTTATTTATTAAACTATCTATAGTGGGGAATATTTTTTGGTAAGCGCCACATAAATACAAAATATTAAAAAATTGAGAGGGAGTTTCATATGATAATGCTTGATTTAACTCCTTAAATACCCTCTCCGGAGTTAACGCTGAAACTTCTCCAGAAGATACCATACTTTTCATAAGTTTGATTGTTTCACTAGCTACACTAAATCCAAATGAGCTGAATCTTGCAGCGAATCTTGCCACCCTTAATACACGAACAGGGTCATCAGAAAAGGCTTCTGTAATATGCCTTAATACTCCATCTTCTAAGTCTTTTTGGCCTTTAAATGGGTCAATCAAAGGCCCCTCGCCATCTAATTGTGCAATCGCGTTTATTGTAAGGTCACGTCTTGAAAGGTCTTCTTCTAGAGTAACCTTACTAGATACATTGAACTCAAAACCTTTGTAACCAGGCCTTACACTTTTTTCTAGCCTTGCAAGTGCGAACTCTTCATGTTCTTTTGGGTCTAAAAATACTGGGAAATCTTTTCCTACTTGCTTATAGCCAAGACTTATCATCTCATCAACTGTTGAGCCGACTACTAGCCAGTCATTTTCAGTATCATCATTAGAAACGCCTAGCAATCTGTCTCTGATTGCACCGCCAACTAAATATACTTTCACACTTGTATTTTCTAATAATTAAATGCCATATAATACACGAATGGATTTAAATAAAAAACTTACACCTGAACAATATAAAGTGACTCAGCAATGTGGTACAGAACCTCCATTTAGTGGCAAATACTATAACCATTCAGAAGACGGTGACTATGTTTGTGTTTGCTGTGAACAAATACTATTTTCTTCTACTACAAAATTTGACTCTGGAACAGGTTGGCCAAGTTTTTCTGATATAACAAAAATTGAAAGCGTTAAGCTTATTGATGATAACTCATACGGCTATATTAGGATTGAGGTTCGTTGCGCAAAATGTAATGCTCATCTTGGCCATGTATTTGATGATGGGCCAACACCTACAGGTAAACGTTACTGTATTAACTCTGCATCATTAGATTTTATAGAGTCATAATGCTACCAAACAAGCCGATTGCAATTGCTATAACCGGAGCATCTGGTATGCCCTATGCTATCTCTTTACTGAAAAACCTTATCGAAACTGAGCAACTAATATACGTTATGATATCTCAAGCGGCCAATACTGTGCTTGCAATGGAGACCAATCTCAGGGTTGGTAATGATACTTCAACAATAGAAGAGAAATTAACGGATTATCTCAAGGCAAAAAAAGGACAAATCAAAGTTTTTTCAAAAAATCAATGGACGGCTCCAGTTGCATCAGGGTCAAATCCTCCAAGAGCTATGGTCGTATGCCCTTGCACTATGAGTACATTATCTGCTATAGCTAATGGTAATTCTGACAACTTAATGCATCGTGCAGCAGATGTAGCAATTAAGGAAAATAAAAAACTAATTATAGTGCCAAGGGAAACACCTTACTCAGCAATCCATCTTGAAAATATGCTCAAACTTTCAAGACTAGGTGTTGTGATAATGGACGCTAATCCTGCTTTTTACCAAAAACCAACAAGTATTGAAGATTTAGTTAATTTTGTTGTAGCACGTATTTTGGACCATTTAGGTATTAAACACAAATTACAAAAACCATGGCAAGAAGACTAGTTGATAGTTTTATTAAAACACAAGAACCATAAAGCCTAAAAACCCTAAAAATAAAGCAAACCCTTTTTTTAATTTCTTGCTATTAACTAAGTGTGTAACTTTGGCACCCAAAGGGGCAAATAATACACTCACAACTACTATACTTACTAAGGCCTTCAAATGAATAAAGCCTAAACCTCCAGTAGCACTTTCTACTCCATAACCAGTCAATATAAAACCAATACTTCCTGATATTGCTATAGGCATACCTACTGCTGCTGATGTTGCAATCGCATTTTTTATTTCTACATTGTTATAGACCAAAAAAGGTGTTGTCATTGTCCCCCCTCCAATACCAACAATTGCTGAAACGAGTCCTATAATATAACCTACAATCAGCCAAGTCCACCTTGATATAGCGTCCGCATGGCCAGAGGCACTCAACCCAAACCACATTATTAGTGCAACAGAAAGTTCAAAAAATGCAAAAAATATACGCAAAAAATCAAAGCTCAAATATTTTGCAATTATTGCACCACTAAAAGCGCCAATTAATATTGTTGGGGTAAGATTTATAAAATTTTTCCAATGTATTGCTTTATGTTTGTGATGAGCCCAAACACTTGATATTGAAGTAAATACAATTGCTGCTAATGCTGTACCTATGGAAGTATGCATAAGTATAGATTGATCGATAGTATTTGCCAATATATACAAAAGTGCGGGAACCATAATTAGCCCCCCGCCTACACCCAATAATCCGGCTACAAAGCCAGAAAATGCGCCAAGAAAAATTAACGGTACTATTTCAACCACTCACTAACTTCTGAAATTAATAGTTCATCTTTGTCATTAAAAAAATGATCTGAATTTACCATTTTTTGAAAGTAGGCTTTATTGTTCTTTGAAGCATTCAGTCTATCTTTAACACTTTCTAATACTGAACTTAAGTCTGAATCTCCATATAAATCAAACACAGCTATATCTATTTCTGGTAAGAATTTAACGGCATTTTCCCCCATACCTACAGCAACAAATCGTGTAAATGTATGCTCGTTATTAGCCAAAAAGTGTGCAGACATTACTGTTCCTAAACTGTGCCCTATAAGTGTAGTTGGGTTAAGGCCTTGAGCCTTCAAATAGTTAATAGCTGATACTATCCTGCTATCAGAATTAGGAAACAGTGGAATATAATCTGCACCATGCATATCATTCGCAAGTACCGGCATTTGAATTGACAATGTATTAAATCCATTCTCAGTCAGGCCAACCCTAAGTGGTTGTATTACTTGCGTCCAGTCTGGATGGATACCAGTACCATGCACAATAATTGCAGCCTCACTGCCTTCCTCTTCATCAAGAGTAAATATGGAAAAAAATTCATGGTTATCTGTACTCAGCCATACAGGGTCACCGTCAAGTATAGCATCTTCAATTTCTTCAGCCCAGCGAGCCTCCTTTTCATAGTCAGGCAAAACTTGGGCTATCACCATATTGCTTATAGCAAATAAAAAAATCAATAATTTTTTCATAAAATAGTACCTCTTGATCGATTAAACAAGAATATAAAGTATAAATTCAAAACAACATTAATTTAACACTAAATATGATAGTTTATAATAATATTATTTACAATTGGATTCATATTCTGGCAAAGCTATATTTCTACTATTCTTCAATGAATGCGGGTAAATCAACATCTTTACTCCAGTCCGCCTACAATTATAAAGAGCTAGGCATGAAGCCATTCTTATTGACTGCAGAAATTGATGACAGGTATAGTGTAGGGAAAGTAACCTCAAGAATTGGTTTAGAGGCAAAAGCAAATTTATTTAATAAAAATAGCAATCTTTTCAAACTGATTTCGGAGCAGAATAAAAAAGAGACAATTGATTGTGTACTGATTGATGAAAGTCATTTTCTAAGTAAAGAACAAGTTAAGCAACTAGGACAAGTGGTTGACAGGCTAGATATACCTGTTTTATGTTATGGAATTCGAACAGACTTTAGGGGTGAACTTTTCCCTGGTAGTCAGTATTTATTAGCATGGGCTGACAATCTTAATGAACTTAAAACTGTTTGCTACTGTGGACGTAAAGCAACCATGGTGGTGCGACTTGATACTGATGGTAAAATTGTTAGTGATGGGAATCAGGTTGTGATTGGGGGCAATGACCAATATCAATCAATGTGTAGACGTCATTTTGCTGAACATATCTGGCCTCATAAGATCTCTGAAAAATGAAAGCTAAAACTCGCATACTATCTATTGACGGTGGAGGAATCAAAGGCATTGTTCCCGCGATAGTCTTAAATCATCTAGAAAAACGTCTCAAGCTTCTAAGTAATAACCCTAATGCAAGAATTGTTGATTATTTTGATTTATTTTCTGGCACTAGTACCGGCGCTATAATTATTGCTGGTCTACTTGCACCTGACAAACATAATCGACCAAAATATAGCACTGAAGAAATCATCAATCTTTATATAAAAAATGGCGATGTTATTTTCAACTCTTCTGTGCTACAAGAAATAAAATCAGTTTCCGGTATTGTGAATGTTAAATATGAGCCTAAAGGTATAGAATCTATCTTTGACGAATATTTTGGCAAAACTCAATTGAAGGACTTGCTAAAACCAACACTTATCCCGGTTTATGAACTATCAAGAGGAAAGAATTATTTTTTTCGTCAACAAAAAGCACAAATAAGTGAGCGGCATAATTATTACTTGAAAGATTTACTTAGGAGTGCAACTGCTGCAATTACTTATTTCCCTCCTTCTCAAATTTCTACAGTCAATAATAAAGCTCAGCGTTGTTTTATTGACGGTGGAGTTTTTGCTAATAACCCTGCACTTTCTGCCTATGCTGAGTTTCGTTATCATAATCCAGAACTACATGCAAAAGACTCTATGATGCTTTCACTCGGAACTGGAACTCAAGTTACGCACCTAAACTGCGAAATGACTGCAAATTGGGGTGCCGCAGAATGGCATCACCAGGGGAGCTTTATGATATCTAATGCAATATCTTCTGTATCCCATTATCAGCTTAATGCAGTTTATGACAGTAGACCAAATTACCTCAGATTAGATGCATTATTTGATGATGCTCATTCAAGCAGTATGGACAATACTAAGAAAGACTACCTTAATTACCTTGTCTCCTTGGGAGAGACTATTGTAAATGAAAGACAAACAGATATAGAAGTCTTTGCAACAAAAACTAGTTGAAATTGACGGAATAAATAGAAAGAATAAAAGGC
>FUWD013231236.1_pt1 | contig 25920 bp, 28 predicted proteins | sample 1063281 | NCBI WGS metagenome assembly FUWD01 (sample SAMEA79048168, study PRJEB19326) | metagenome | biome: marine | reverse complement strand
AAACAAGTTGTCCCGCATTAATAAAAAAAATACTCTTATACAAATCATATTTACCAAAGGAACTTATTACATCTAAAAAGGGAAATCGAGGAAATACCACCATCTTAAACTGGACGGCAATAGCGGAACACTTTAAACTAAAAGATGATGATGATGAGGACGATGCGGAGGCAACCACAGATGAAGAAGCATAAATCATTTACAATCTATAATTATATTGATTTTTTAATATAAGTATATCATCGGCGGATGCGGAGTATAAATAGTGGAGGCAGAGTGGAGGCAGTGGAGGGTAAAAGGGGCATTTGAATCTATGTATAGGAAATGAAAATGGTTTTGTAAAATGAAACTGTATTTTTATATTTCGTATAGAAATCCCATATCTGCCTCCACTGCCTCCACTGCCTCCACTCCTTTCTCTTTATTACTCTATTTATTAAGAAAAGTAGTAAAAAGAAGGTAAAATAAGGAAATAAGGATAGATATACCCCTTTTTTATAGAGAAAAGCGGAAAAAAACGCTATATTCTTGCGTATGCGGGGTAGAAATAGTGGAGGCAGATTTATGCCCTGCCTCCACTTGCCTCCACTTTTCCATCTGCCTCCACTTTTTCATTCAAGATAATCATTTAGCATAAACTATTTAAAGAAATAGACTTAAAAAAAATATCAGTATATATATATAAGTATATTATGACAATTACAGAAGCACAAAAGAAAGCAACCGCTAATTATAGAGCGAAGAATAAAGACCGCATTTCGCAGTTGAATAAGAAACATTTTAAGACTTGGTGGGACAAACCAGAAAACAAAGAGAAACAAAGGGTTCGTTCCCAAATATCAAGTAAGAAGAAACAATTGAAACGAGAGTATGGTGATGAAATAGAGAATATGATAGTGAGCGAAGATAAACAACATATACTGATTGCTTTTAAGAATGAGAACACCTTATATAAAGACGCATTTGACCCATTATATCCACCTAACGAAGACTACGACTTTGATAAGATAAAGATAGGCGAGTTAATCCCCAAAGATTTAGAGATAATAGAATTATAATGTAAAACAATTAAAAATAATATCTTGCTTAATTATATAGAATGAAGTTCGGTATTACTGATTTTAATGAGGTCGCAAACGTCGATAGACTACGAGTGATAATAATGAGCGAGATGGAATACCACCCCTTGAGAGGTTTTAAATCTTTGCCTCCCAAGAAGAAGAAGCAGTTTAATATTTTACTGAACGATTACATTAGCAAACTACCAGAAGAAAACTGGGATAAGAAACTACAAGAGGATTTTAATGAAGTCTGTGTTGCCGAGATATTTGACGACGATTTTGATGCTTCCAAGATCGGTGTATGTAGAGGAACATATCCTGAAGAAGAAGCAAAGGCAGAAGAAGAAAATGAAACAATCTATGCCGAACTATTAAACGCCGAAAAGAGAGCGGATTTAGACAAACCAGTTGAGGAATTGGAAAATGAAACTGTGAAGATGTAAATGTTTAGAAATATATAAAACAAACCCCTAATTTATTATATACTGTAATACTATATATAATGAGTATTCCATCTGGAAACAAACCGTCAGACCAATCCAAGTATAGGGAAACCTATATGAACGAACTGAAACTACAAGAGAGCAATTTACAAGCGACAAGGGATGCTAAAAAGATGTTGGCAGAAACTGGAGCACCACCGCAACAAAGAGATGATACAAGAACCGTTGAAGAAAAACGCAGAGATGTAGGAAGACTTCGGGTAGAAGTTTTAGGCGAAGTAAGGAGTATTACCGACGGCAAGAACGCCCAGATAATTGTAAGCGATTTAAAACCCGATGAACTATTTTTTGTAATGAATAACATACCAGTTATTTTGCCCGACATCCGCAGTAAGTTTAAGCAAGGAGTTCCAGCACTCGCATTTTTAACATATGTTAGAGCATTAATGAAACAATCAAGTGAATCAAGTGGTATTGCTTACGGACTACAAAGTGGTGGAGCAAGAAATTATGTAATGTCAAACGCAGTCATATCCCAAAAATTAGCGTCCAAGTCATCACTCGACCAACTGGAGGCGTCAATCAATCAACTCCCAGCGAGTGATTTAACCAGAAATATCAAAGATTTAATAGAGCAAATGAAGAACCAAATACCCGACAGTCAAGCACTTTTAGCATTAGGAACTCTTCCTGAAGGGCAGTTGAGTCAATTATCTCGTTTATTAAGTGATGTTGTTGAAAATGTCCCAAGTAAAGAACAAATATCTCTTTTGATTGCCCGTTTGGATTCTGGTGAAGGAGATAGAGCAACCTTGAACCGTATTGAAGAACTATTTACGCTTACAAAGCAAGATATGGAGGATGCCGAGGACTTGAGAACATTTATTGAAGAAACATCGTATAATCCTTCATCGAGTGGAGCAGAACAAACCGAAGGTGAGGCGGAAGTCGCAGCAGCGACATTTGACCCCGTATTAGGTATAAGTGATTTTGAAGCACTCACTTTAGGACAGAAAAGAAGCGTTTTTAATCCCAGAAAAAGTTAAGTGGTGAATTTGATGACTACATACAGCAGAACTGCTTTGAGTAAATTAGGAAGCAGAACAAATACCGAACCATTAATAGGAAACATTTACTGACTATCTCGCACAACAAAGCGGAACGGGTGCTGTTATGGCGATGCCCGTAGGTATGGAAGCACAAGAAGCAGTAAGAATTGAGGGCAGTGGTATGGTAAGAAAAAACAAACGCCCCGAGGTAAAACAACTGGTAGATTTTGAGAGAGGTATTCCCGCACAAAAACCATTTATTGTTTTAGGTTCTAAACTCATTAACCGAAAGAGATTGAATGATGGTGTTTTACAAATCCGCCACCCTTCTTTGAATCATATAATGGGTATGCCTTCCAAGAAAATAAGCAGAGAATTAACTGGTGTTTTCAAGACAATATTAGGCGGTGGAGTTCCCGACTTTAATAGTTTAACAAAATTGAGTTCCGACGAACAGAGAACTTTGAGAAGTGTAGCAGAAAGAACACAAATAGACGACCGTTTATCATTACCTACTCCCGATAAAGATAATGAAGATAGAGAGATAAACCGTTTTTTGATTCTAAAAGGACAAATAGAAAGTGGAAATAACAACCCTTCTCTCATAAAGGAGTTTAAGGTTCTACTTATGAAAATGATGAAGGAAAAGAAAATACCCAAACGGGAGGCGATGGAAGTATTGGAGTTCATCATATCCCTTGGATTTTAAGAAAACAAATAATATCTTATGTAATAGTATAAGATGTTTAGACGACCCAGTGATGTAAGAATGCGAGACCCCAAGGGGTTTTATGAAACACAGACGGTAAGTAATCCTGAAATAACAAGGGGGAGCGGACAAACCGCCTATTATTTAGGGATAGTAGAAAAAGATAAAAAAGAAAAACAAAATAAATAAAATCTCTACCAATTATATATATAGAATGACTGAAAGTTCAATTAAGAAGCAAGGTGGCGGTTCTCACACAATTACATTAAACAAAACAATATTGTAAGTGATGGTAAGAATAGCACTCTCATCTACAAGTTTCCAAAGTCGGTCGCTTTTAAAACGAACAAATCGCACTCGCACAAATCCAACTATATTATTCTTGGGAGAACATCAACGCAATACCTCTTAATAACAGTTCATTTTCGTATCTGTTCCCAAATAATGACAACCCAGCAACATATACATCATACCCAGTAGTAATACCCAACGGTATTTATGAGATTGATGATATTAATTTTTTCTTACAGAGCAAAATGATTACCAACGGACACTATTTAGTAAATACAACGGGACAAAATGTATTTTTCCTCGACTTGAAAGTATCACCTACAACCTATAGTGTAATTGTTAATTACTTTGCTGTTCCTATAGCACTACCCGCTGGATTTACTGCTGGAACTGGTATAACATTCGGCACAAGAACAACAACGAATACCCCCAAGATTGTAATATCGGCAACCAATAACTTTAATAACATCATAGGATTCCAAGCGGGAACATTCCCAGCAACCGATGCTCTTATTACTGGTTCTCAAGGTTCAAATGAGTTTGTCCCCAGAGGTGTCCCCCAAGTCCAACCCAACCCAAATGTAAATATTTTAGTAAGTAATGTAAGCAACCCTTATGCCGACCCCCAGACTTTGATTTATTCCGTAGTCCCAAATGTAGCAATTGGTGAGTATGTCAGTTTCTCTCCAAACGAGTATTTGTTTAATAATTTAGGAGATGGTTTTTATAATGAATTACGAGTGACCCTTGCCGATAATAATTTCAATCCCCTTAACATTCTCGACCCAGAAATTACAATAGTTTTTCAACTTCGCCGTATAGAAGATTAGAGAATAAAACTGTTAATATTAATTTTCTTACCATATAATATAGTAAAGTATGATAAGAAATAACATAACCGATCAACATCTAACACAGTTGTTTAACGATTTAATGCGAGACCACTCCGATGTTCTTACACAAATGACTCGCTTTGAGGCGGGGACTAAAATAGAAAAAATACACAGTCGTTTAGCACAAAAAATCAACATAATGATGACTACGATACAACAGATTAAGACTTTAAGAAAACAATTAGAAGACCTTTAAGAAAAAATATAGTGGTATGTATATACAAATGCCTATTTCTTATAAACCAAATACGATAAAGGGAAAAGGATTAACGGGTGGAGGCACTCCACTTTTGCTACAGAAAGGTTTAGGACAAACCTATTTATCCAGTGATGACTACGAGGGACACCTTGACCGAAAGGCGGAGAGTTCTTTACCAACAGTCGCTGGATTAGGACGCAAATTACAAAGTCTTTCTATGATGAGCGGAGAAGGAGTAAAACGAAAACCCAAGAATATCCAATTTAAACTTTAAAACAATTTAGGAATATATGCGATTTTTATATCCCACATATTCTCCCTATCCAATACATTTAAGGAAAACATAAATGATTAAATGGGTTCAGTTCATTTTTTTTTGTAGTGGTATATTATAAAAGATGTCTGCCGACCAACTACTCTTTGATATGGCGAGTGCCCCTACGGACTCCGCCAACGTTTTCGTAAAGAAAGATTACTTTTCAGTTCTTGACGACCAGAACGGTCGCTACCAAGGTAATCAATCAATTCTACAACTTTCCAGTTTAGCAAACTCCAACAGATATATGGACTATAAAAACTCATATATTACCGTTCCTATGTTGCTTACCCTTTCCTCTGATGCTGTCAATACCACATTTTTACCCGCCACCGATGCTTCCGCCCCTTTTACTATGGGTCTTAAGGCGTGGTTCGGGCACGTAATTCACTCGGTTCAAGTTGATTATAATAACTCAACTGCCCAGCAACTAACCTCTTTCCAGTCTTTGATTAATGTTTTCAAACTCCACACCACTATGAGTAAAGACCAGATTGCTGTTTTAGGCAGTTCTATTGGTTATTACCCCGATTCCTCCACAACTTGGGGTTATTCCACCGCTTCTGGTCTTCAAAACAACAACAACGCCCTTTTAGCAAACACCGCCAACGGCAATAACCAAGCAACTGGTAATAAAGGTTTATTCAAACGCCAACAATCTATTGCCTATGACCCCACCGCTATTACAAGAGTTGATAATGGTGCGGGTTCTGCTTTTAGCGTTCTACAAAGCGTAGCGAACACCCAAGCACTTTATAGAAACTATGTTATTTCCGCCCAAGATTCTACTGCTGGTTTAAGAGGTGTTCTACAGACCGCCGTAATAGGTAAGATTTTCTCTCGCCACATTAGTGATTTCCTCGCCAAAATCCCTCTCGTTAAGGGTTCGTTCATCAAACTAACCCTGAATCTTAACCAACCTGTTGTTAGTTTTTCCACCGATGCTAATAATGTTATTTCTCAGACCGCTGTTAATTCTCCTCTTGGAGGCGTCAATCCTATTATGATGTCCGCCCCCGCCGACGGAACTTCCTCTGTTGTAGCATCTCTTGCCTATACCGCTTCTTTGGCGGTAGGAGCAACCGCACCCACTTCGGCAAATCACCCAACCAGCATAATCACATCTCCTCTTGCTAATAGCGTTGAGTTTCACTGCCCTGCCCTTCAGTTTGCCCCCGTTTTCGAGACTGCCTATCTTTCCGCCCCTGTTAAGCGTTTCTCCTACTCAGACTTTTATAACTACAACATCATCAACCGCACTGGTAGAATCACAGAGTTGATTACAAACGGTGTAGCAAACCAAGAGAAGTTTGTTGTTGTTCCCTTTTTGTCTGGTGCTTCTAACGGAACTGAAGCAATCCCTCCTATCCAGTCTTGTCTTACGACTGATGGAGCGACCACATCACCAGTTCAGTTGAATGACCTAAATATTCTTTTGAGCGGAGCGACCGTCTTACAGCAAAATTATCGTTATTCTTACGAGATGTTCTTGGAACAAATGCTTGGATGCGGTGGCGTAAATGGTGGTATGATTGACGAGGTCAGTTCTGGAATCATCGACGAAGTAGCATTCAATAACAACTACGCTTATTCCGTTGTTGATACATCAAGAATGCTCGACGTTGAGAAATCTGTTCCTAAATCTCTACAATTGAACTGTAATATCCAGTCATCGGCACTTGCTGTTGATTTATACACCTTTATCCTTTATAAAAATGATTTCGCTGTGGATTGCTTGACTGGAGCGAGAGTGGAATAAGAATGGAATAAATGAAACCTTAACATTAATAAAAAAATACAAAACATAAAACAAAATAAAAATCAAGAGTTAATAGTTAATTAAAGATAATATAAAAGCAAATCGTTATTATATTATAAATGGAAGAACAGTATGATATTTTAGGGTTTGAGGGAATATATACAATAAATAGAAATGGAGAGATATATAATAAAAGGGGGTTGAAAATGAAAACGAGTAAAAGAACTGATGGATATTTATGTTGTAGTTTATACAAAGAAGGAAAGGAAACAAAAAAATCTATTCATCGCCTTTTAGGAATACAATTTATTCCAAACCCAGAAAACAAACTATGTATCGACCACATCAACCGAGATAAAACAGACAATCGTATTGAAAACTTGAGATGGGCGACACATAGTGAAAATATGAAAAATAGAAACAGACCACCACATAAGGGTGGGATATGCGAGAGAAAAACAAAAAACGGTATAAGGTTTTCTATCGATTATTACTACGAAAGAGGAAAACGAAAACACACAGCAAGAAAAACATATGAAGAAGCGGAAGAAGTTTTATTGAAATGGAGAGAACAATTCCCATAAACTTTAGCAAAAATCAATTAAACAAAAGTTAATTTTTTATGACAATCTTATATTTTTATCTAATGATAAATATATAATGCCACCGAAGAAGAAGAATATTGTTCTTGGTAAGATTACCGCTCCAAAAAGCGAAAAAGCACCCGCTGTCGTTAAGAAAGCGAAAGTAGTTTTAAAAAAGTTGAGTGATGAGATGAAATCAAAGTTAAAAGACCATTCTGGTAAATACGACAAGAAACATATAGCATCTATGCGAATGAATATTATGAGAGGCGACACATTTGATGACGCACATAATAAAGCAGAAATGAAAGGTAAGGGAATGACTGGTGGTGGGAAGCGATTGTTAGACCAACAATTTTCAGTCAGAGAAGCGTCAAACTTTATAGGCAAGGAATTGCCCGACGCAGTTCAAGGAAAAGGGTGTGATATTATGAGTGTTGATGAAACCGCAAAGGTTGAAGGTAAGGGTCTTTTGGAAGATTTAGTAAAATTAACCAAACCAGTAAAAAAGTTGATGGAGAAGTTGGAACTCCCAGACCAAGAAAAAATCATAAAAAAGTTGATGGACGAAGGTAAAAAAATATCAGTTGCCTCCGTTAAGAAAGTTGGAAAGGAGATTGTAGGCGGTGGATTTTTTGATAGTATTAGACGAGGTGTATCAAGGAGCTAGTCAAATAAGGTCGCTAAAGTAGTACCAAAGGTCGCTAAAAAGGTCGCTAAAGTTTCCAAGAAAGCACTAACAAGCGACAGAGCAATTGATATTTATAAATCTGCTATTCCCGCTACGACGGGAACACTTGGTGCGGTCGTAGGTGGTCCAGCGGGAGCAGTTGTTGGAACTGTAGCGGGAGACCAACTCGCAAAAGAAACTTTGGGTAAAGGTATGATGGAAAGCGTAAAGAAAACATTTAAGGATGCGTCTGACAAGATCGGACTCCAACCCGTTAATATCAAAAGTCTTTCAAGAACAGTAGTCGGTAAATTGAAGAAAGGTAAAGGTATTCGTATTTCCCAAGGTGGAGATATGAGTATATTTGTTAAACCCGAAATGGAAAAGAAAATACGCAAAGCATTTATGAAAGGAAAGGGAATTACAATTTCTATGTCGCCTAATGAACTTGGTGAGAATAAAATGAAGGGTTCGGGTATTTTTGGTAAATCATTTGACCGTCTTTTAGACAAGGCGGGAATTAAAGATGCTGTCTATAAGGCGGGAGACATCGCCAAACCATTTATACAAGATGCCATTTTACAAGCGGGGACTGCTATTCCTCTGGCATTAGGACAACCCGAACTAATCCCTGCGGGACAAATAGGTGCGACTGCTCTTAATTATTATTTAGATGAACCAACCAAAGTCCAAAGGAGTGTATCAAGAGTTGGCGATATGTTGTCGGGTAAAAAGTCAGTTAAAAAGGCAGTGGTGGAACAAGTGAAAGAAGAGATGCCTATGTTGAAAGACGCTGGTATAAACCGCCCATCGGCACAAGAAAAAGACCAAATCGAGGGATTGCTACAGCGTTATGGTTCATCTCAACTGGAGGAACAAATTGTTTCGGCAAGAAAGAAACTCGGTATGGAAAGAGCAAACGGAAACACAAGAGGACAAGGTCTTTATGCTGGTCGAGGATTAGGTGCTGGTTTATACGCCTCCTCCAAAATTAGAGGAAGAGGACACTGTTGCCCTTCAAGCACTGGATACAGAAATGATGAAATGAAAGGAGAAGGTTTAGGTGCTGGTTTAAGAGTTGGACGAGGAGAAGGTTTAAGAGTTGGTGGAAGGGGTGTTTTTACAAATGCTATGATACAAACAAATAACCCCGCTGTTGCTTCCTCTTATAAAAACGCCAGACAACAACTGCCAGTTTTTGTAGGACAGAAAGCGATGTAAAATAATGTAATTATATATACACAAATAAAATGTTTATATATAATATAAGATGTCCGCAACTCCGTTATTGAATGATGTAGCAAGAAAGCATATGTATGGCGGACGCTTGACAAGCGGACTGCGAATGAGAACACTTGATAGACCCGTCTTAAGTAGAAACGCAAAGCAAGACATAACACCACAAACACCCTCTGGATTGGAAGGTCGTTATATGAATGCCGTTCATCATAAAACGATTAGAGGAAATGGTCTGTTCGAGGATATAGGGAATGTTTTTAAAAAAGGTGTAGATGCCGTAAAAGATGTTGGTGAGAAGGCGGTTGATGCTGTAAAAGATGTCGGTGAAAAAGCGATAGAGACTGCTGTTGATACTGTTGGCGAAGTATTTGAACCCGTAGGTAAGTTTATAGGAACTCGTAAAGGACTGACTGCTATTTCGCAAAAGACATTAAAGGACTTTGGTGATGAGACTATAACCAAAATGTATTTAGCAAGAACCCCTGTTGGTGAGGTATTAAAAACTGCTTTAAATGTTGTCAGTCTGGGAAAGTTTAAAAAAGAACTCGCAAAAAAACCATATGACGAACTTTTCCATTTAAGTATTATTGTTGAGACTGATAAAGGTAGGGTTCGAGTTGAAAAGAATGATACTATAAATATAACACCGAAACCGAAGACCGCTAAGAATGAAGATAGAATAAACCTCCCAGTTCCAGAAGGATTAACACTCGGTGTAATGATACAGCGAACAAAAGAGCGTATGGGTAAAGATTTCTTACCTTACGACCCAATGAAAAATAACTGTCAGTCGTTTATCGTTGCTATATTAAAAGCAAACAATATGGATACAACTGAGAATATAAAGTTTGTAAAACAAGACGCAGATGATTTATTTAATCCCTTACTACGCAAGGTGGGACGAACCTTAACAGATATAGGAGCAACTAAAAGTGAGACCCTCGGTTAATAAGTAATAAAATTGATTTAAACAAATGGTCCTATATAATACTATAAGATGCCGAGAATTGCTATTGATTATACGAAGACGATTATTTATAAAATTGTCTGTAAAGACATTTCTATAACAGACATATATGTAGGTCATACAACCAATTTTACAAACCGAAAAAACGGTCATAAATCAAACAGTATTAATCTAACAAATATTAGATTGTATGAGATGATAAATGCTAATGGTGGCTGGGAAAACTGGGAAATGATACCTATTGAAACGTATAGTTGTAATAACCGTATTGAAGCATTGATTCGAGAGCGTTATCACATTGATATTTTGTATCATACGTTAAATATGGTTAGGTCTATTCTGTTAGAGGGAGAGTCAAAAGAACTCAATAAAGCATATCGACAAGATAATAAAGAAAAATTAAAAGAACAAAAGAAAGAATATTATGAAAATAATAAAGTTGAGTTTAGCGAGAAAGCAAAAGAACTATATATAAATAACAAAGAAGATATATTAGAAAAACATAAAGAATATTATGACCTAAACCGTGATGAGTTAGTAAGAAAGAAAAAGATATATAATGAAAAAAACAAAGAAGGAGCAAAAATAAAACAAAAAATATATTATGAGACAGTTAAAGAAAAACACAAAGAAAAAGTAAAGTGTATTTGTTGCGATATATTTATTAGGAAAAAGAATATTATAGTTCATAATAAAACCAATAAGCATTTAAAAAATGATATTCAGCCAGACATCTCAAATAAATCATTGATTATTCTTTGATTAAATAGCATTCTCTCTACTTTACTATTTATAATTATATATCTTACCAAATAATAAAACAAGTAACATTGAAAACATTAATCAACTCTAATATAGAAATAAATAAATAGTAACAGAGAGATTTAAATAAAAGAATAATAAAAGAAAATATAGATTATGAAGAAAAGATTTCTTTTTAATTTAATTAAATAGCAATCTCTCAAACTATTATATAAAATCCTTTAACTATCAATTATATAATGTAATCAATCTATATAATTAATCAATAATTAATAATATAACTAAAAAAAGAACAAATAACCATATAATTAACCAAAAACTAAGAAGATAATACATATAACCACTAATTAAAATATTTTAAGTAAGCATTATAGCAATTATCCTATTAGATTTTGGTTAATTTAAGAGAAAATAAAGGTATATAACAATTATCTTATTAGTTTTTGATTATAATATATATGTATATAGGAAACCTTTAGGAATTAATTAACATTAAGATTAATTAACATAAATATTATCTGTATATAATATATAATGAGTTCATCAATTAGAGAAGCATAAAGACGGCAAGACCAGCATTAAGCGACAGCAGTTTAAATACCTATACCAGTATTTTATCCACCCTTCATAAGGCGGTGTTTGGTTCTACAATCGACGTATCTAACTTTAAGAAGGTTGATGCTATTGTTGATTATGTAAAGGACATTCCACCTAACAAAATAAAGACCACCTTATCTGCTTTGGTTGTTCTAACCGACGACAAAAAGTTTAGGGATATTATGCTTGATAAAATCCAAGACTATACCAAGACAATTAACGGACAAGAGAAGACTGATAAACAGTCGGACGCTTGGATTACAAAGAGTGATATTGATAATAAGATGGTTGAGTTGAAACGCACTGCTACTTACCTTTACAAAAAGGATAAACTAAATATTGATGACCTACAAAAAATACAGCAGTATATAATTCTTTCTCTTTTAGGTGGTTCATACATTCCCCCCAGAAGATCGCTTGATTTTGTAAAGATGTTGAACCCTAAAAATAAAGATGTTAAACGAGAAACCGATAATTATATTCTCGGCAATACGATGTATTTTAACAAGTATAAAACAGCGAAGTTTTATGGAACGCAAACCTTACCTATCCCAAAAGAACTGAAAACCATTCTTAACAAGTGGGCGAAAGTAAATCCCACAAAAACTATGTTGTTTGATACAAATATGAACCCTTTAACAAATATTACTCTCAATCAACGCATCAATAAAATCTTTGGTAAGAAGGTCGGAGTAAATGGATTTCGCCATACATATCTTACTGATAAGTATGCGGAAACAAGCAAGGCACAAAAAGAACTCGCCGATGACTTGGAGGATATGGGTTCATCTTCGGCACAAGCAAAAACATACATTAAGTTGGACGATTAGATTTAGGCAATTGTTTAGGCGAATCTTAATTAATTTATTAGTTTGATATTATATTTTTTTCTCAAGGTATAATATAAAAGAAATGAGCGTCGTTATGGATATTGCTTTTAATGAAGTTGTTATTGGTGGAGAGAAAACCGCCGACTTGAAATACGGAGATGTAAATGAGGCGAAAGTCCATCCGATGATTGAGGAGTATTTCGGTTCTACCGTTATGAATACAAAAATGACAAAGGGTAAATACTGCGTATATGACTACGAAAGTTTAGACCTTACTACCCGCTATGAACTCAAAAGTCGTAGAGTGAAACATAACGCTTATCCCACAACAATTATTCAACAACATAAAATAACACAGGGTGCTGTTGGTGCGGAGAGATTGATTTTGTTATTCCTTTTTACAGATGGTCTATATCATATTGTATATGAACCTATGTTATTTTCCACCTTTGATAAATCTGCTTTCACTCGGTGGAGAGATGGTCGCCCAGAGAACCAGATTGTTTATAATATCCCCATTAAGTGTCTTACTAAAGTGGTTTTATAATTGATTATATTTTGATGCTGTAATAATCTAAAACGAGAATAAAAAAGGATTAAATACCTTTTTATTTTGATTAATATATGTTAAATGTTGAAATAATCTAATCTACCTATCTATTCGTCGCTGAGGTCTATAATCTGTAATACCTCGATGCTCGGGTCGCCACCATCTTCACAGCACCAGCATTCATCACAGCACCATACCTCTTGGCGTGTTCCATCATCACAGCATACTATTTTACGCCATACTCTGCTAAAAATGGGTGTTCCATCCCCGCAGTATTCGCAACGGTGGGGTGATACGGGTTGGTTATTTACGGATTGGGTCATAATTTTTAGCAATTATCTAATGTTTTTTTGTCCTAAATACTTTAGATAAGAATGAATCAATTTTTTTTATAATCGATTAAATAATACCTCCTTAAATCCATCATTATAGACAGCATTAAATCCATCATTATAATTGATTATATTTTTTATTATTAGTATGATAAAAAAAATTGATTTTAATTATTGATTACAATAACAAACAACACTTACAAAATGGAACAAAACGATAATACTTTCTCAACCCTTCTTCGCTTGAGTGATGTATATAAATCATTCCCCACTATTGACGGACATTTTTGGGTTGAGCGAGATGGGGAGATTATTGACCCACACTTTGATAAATATGATGTTGTAAAAAAAATACATTCCGCAGTTGGAACAAAAAATATTCATCTACCAGCAGATAATATGACACAAAAAATTATGATTGCTATATTTGATACAAAAATTACAAAGAATGGATACAAAAATAGAGATGATTTCACTAATGACCTTATCTCTGTAGGGTATAAAAGATATGGTCTGTGTTTTACAAATGCTCTAATGGAAATACAAGAAAATGGTGGAAATCTCATATTTGGTTCTTGGGGTTTTCCAACGAAATATAAGGGAGATTTCTACGAGTTTGGCGGTGCGGATTGGAAAGGTGTTAGTGCCTTTCTGCGTTTATAATAAAAATAAAAATAAAAAGGGTTCAATCCTTTTTTATTTTTTATGCGGGTGCGGATATAAATAGTGGAGGGTGGAGGCAGTGGAGGGAAAAAAGGGCATATGAGTCTATGTATAGGAACTGGAAATGGTTTTGTAAAATGAAACTGTATTTTTTTATTTCGTATAGAAATCCCATATCTGCCTCCACTGCCTCCACTGCCTCCACTACTTACTCTTTATTACTCTATTTATTAAGAAAAGTAGTAAAAAGAAGGTAAATAAGGGTAAAAACAAGGGAATAATGCGGATATATCCCCTTTTTATACCGTATGCGGGGTTGAAATAGTGGAGGCAGATTTTTACTCTCCCTCCACTTGCCTCCACTTGCCTCCACTCCCTCCATATAATCGACGAGGTCTATTAAAGCAACACCATAAATATTTTTCTAAAAAAGTTCTTTTGCGTTGTTTCTGTTCTAATATCTCTTCTAAAACTGAAATAGTATTACCATCACTATCCATTTTTTTATGTATAGATATTAATTATTTCTTTTCTTTGTCGGTTATTTCTTTCATTTCTCTCTCTTTCTTTTTTTCATCATAGTCATCTGGATTGATTGTTTCCATAAAGTTCTTTATATATCTTTCATATTTATTTGGGGCATCCATATTGATAAGAATACTATTAAACTTTGTAGCGGTTATGTCGTCATACATTTTCATCATCGTTTCTCTTGTTAGGTCGGCAGAGGCATCTGCCATAATCATCTTAATATCTTTTGTTCCGTTGATTTTCAATAAAATAGTCCAATTAGCATTTTGTCTTATAAACTTGGGAAGGCGGTAATAGGACTGAACGAGGTAAAAGATACTCACATTTTTCTTACGACAAGTCATATAGTATTTTTCAACAGAGGTCTGGTCTTTGTTTAGCACTAAATCATCTATTATTACCAGATGATTCACACTCTTATCATAATCCTCTAATTTAGGGAGATTATGGAGTCCTTCTTTTATTACAATTTGGTCGCTTAAATGTTCTAAATACCGATAAAGTGGTTCATCTTTGTCTTTCACCACCAGTGTGATTGAAGCGAATGAACCTTTACCTTCGCAGAAACGCTCTATCAAATTACAAGTCCAATTACTTTTACCTCCTCCCGATGCTCCGACACAGACTGCTCGAACGGGCAGATTAAATAAATGGGTCTTACCGTAATTAGGGTTCTCTGTGTTGTCTAACAATTCTTTTGGTATTATTTCATAAAAGTTCTTGACTTCGTTATTCATTTTAGAAGACCTTGTATTTGTCATTTATATAGTAATGATATATTTTAAATCTACAGTATGATATAATACCCTAAAATAGAATCTTTCTTAACTTTTAGGGATAATAATTTAAAAATAAATATCTTGCTATATTATATAATGGAGTTTCTACCACCTATTACTCACCTCGACAGAAATAAGATACTTTCCCCGATCACATCTACCACTTCATATATTATTGATAGTTTCGTTGTTAATGTATGTTTGTATGAACTGGGGAAATCAGCAACCCTTCGTATCGATTGTTATTGCGAAAACCACCTTTTTAAAGTTAAAACCCATAAATTAGAGGGAGATGCCTTCGACGGATGGGGTAATGATGACGATTATATTACAGACTATGTTAATATTAATCTGTATGAGATTTTAGAAATACCCCGTCCGTCTATTGATATGGGTGTTGAGGAATCAAAGGATTAATAAATGTTTAGAGAATATCTTAACAATAAAAAATATATTGTTAATATATAATATGAGTATTGGAGTTGAATATCCACCGCCTATAATTACAAATGAAGCAGTAGCAGATGTTGAGTTTAATGCTCTTGATTATAAAGACGATACAGCAACTTTAACACAAATACAATCAGACGCCAGATATGTAAATATTAATGGCGACGAAACAGTAAATAATACTAAAACTTTCACAGGAACTTTAGCGTCTAATATCATTACAAATAGTGGGAGCATTACAAGCACTGGCAATATTACAGCAGGTAAGTTAGGGCAAACAGACGGCAGTGTTGCTATTGGTAGAGGAGCGGGACAGACAAATCAAGGAAATAATGCGACCGCAGTGGGTGATGGTGCTGGTGGTTCAAATCAGTCCGCATCATCAACAGCAATCGGTGCTGGTTCTTATTTTACAGGAGTTATTCCAACTATTCCAGCAGGTGCTATTTTGTTAAACGGGTCTGGAACATCGTTTCCTAATTACACAGATAATAATTATACTTCGCCAGGAACGGTTGATAGTCAAACTGGTGGGTTATATGTGAGAAATATAAGAGTTTTAAGTAGTTCATACCAACCTACAAGTGGTAATTTTTATCAGTTATATTGGAGTCAAGATAGTGGTGAGATATATGCTATTCCATAAATACCCCATTTAGAGATTTATAATGACAATAAAATATATTGTTATTATATAATATGAGTATTGGAGTTGAATATCCACCGCCTATAATTACAAATGAAGCAGTAGCAGATGTAGAGTTTAATACACTTGATTACAAAGAAGACACAGCGACTTTGACGCAAACACAAGCAGACGCCAGATATGTAAATATTAATGGCGATCAATCAGTAAATAATACAAAAACTTTCACAGGAACTTTAGCATCTAATGTTATTACAAATAGCGGAAGCATTACAAGCACTGGAGCGGTTGAAGGCAGTTCTATCACAGACGGAATAGCAAACCTTTCTTTAGGTGCTTTAACTGATATTACCACAATTACCGCATCTGGAGCAATTGGAGGAGGTGCTATTACGGGAACATCTTTATCAGCAGGAAGTGGAGCAATTTCAACAACTGGAACAATTGGAGGAGGTGCTATTACGGGGACTTCTTTATCAGCAGGAAGTGGAGCAATTTCAACAACTGGGGCAATTGGAGGAGGTGCTATTACGGGAACATCTTTATCAGCAGGTAGTGGAGCAATTGATGGAGGTGTTATTACTGGAACATCTTTATCAGCGGGAAGTGGAGCAATTTCAACAACTGGAGCAATTGGAGGAGGTGCTATTACGGGAACATCTTTATCAGCAGGTAGTGGAGCAATTGATGGAGGTGTTATTACTGGAACATCTTTATCAGCGGGAAGTGGAGCAATTTCAACAACTGGAGCAATTGGAGGAGGTGCTATTACGGGGACATCTTTATCAGCGGGTAGTGGAGCAATTGATGGAGGTGTTATTACTGGAACATCTTTATCAGCAGGAAGTGGAGCAATTTCAACAACTGGAACAATTGGAGGAGGTGCTATTACGGGAACATCTTTATCAGCGGGTGGTGGAGCAATTTCAACAACTGGAACAATTGGAGGAGGTGCTATTACGGGAACAAGTATTACAGCATCTACAGGCGATGTTGTAGCAACAAATGGAGCATTTAAAGGAAATATTGAGGTTTCACCCGCTCAAACGGCAGTAATTAAAAATGTAGAGTTTCATACCTATTCTCCCGTAGGCACAGGGTTCGCTTTGTATAATACAAATTACGCATCGGGAGCGAGTAATCCAGCACTTTATCAGGATTCTGGAGGAGGCACACAAATAGCATCTGCTACGAGAACCAATTTTAAAATAGGAACAGAAAGCAGTATTTCCTTGAGAACCGCAGGGGAGATTAGAACCGAAAATACCCCCACATCATCATTTGTCAGTATAAAATCAGACGGCACTATTGATGCTACTGGTTCGGTTGATGGTGGCGATTTTACTTCTTCAACGGGTAAATATATTTCATCAATAACCAATTTAGCAGTTGGTAATTTAGGAGCAATAAGTCAGACAGTGTCGGATATAGCGATTGGTAGTGAAACTACAGGAAACTCACAAGTAGGAAATCAAAATATAGCGATTGGAACGAGGAGTGGTATTTCACAAACCGCAGCGAACAATATAGCAATTGGAACAGACGCAGGTTTAATTCAATCTACTCAAAATGTTGCGATTGGAGTTAATGCGGGAAAGAACCAGACAGGGACACAATCGGTTGCGATTGGTTCATCTGCTGGATTAACTCTTCAGGCAAACGCTAATGTCGCAATTGGCGTTCAATCGGGACAAAGTCAGTCAGGCGATCAAAATGTCGCACTTGGTATAAACGCAGGAATATCTCAATCTACATTTAATGTCGCAATTGGAAGCGATAGTGTAGGTGAAGAACAAGGTGATTCGGCAATCGCAATCGGTCGGGCAGCGGGAAAAGGGACTGGTGTAGCGAGTCAAGGCAATTCGGCAATAGCAATCGGTAATAACTGTGCTACATCTACTCAAGGTGGTTCGGCAATCGCAATCGGTATTTTGGCGGGGGAGACAAATCAAGGTGGTGTAGGAATTGCGATTGGTGCTCAGGCAGGACTAATAAATCAAGGTGGTTCGGCGGTCGCCATAGGGCAAATCGCAGGAGCGACTAATCAAGGGACATTTACTGTCGCTATAGGTGATTTAACAGGACAGGCAAGTCAAAATCAATACGCAACCGCCGTAGGTTCTCTCGCAGGAAATGATACACAAGGTTCGGCAGCGACTGCGATTGGTAGGGAGGCGGGGCAAACTCGACAAGGACAGTATGGGACTGCCGTAGGCGTAGGAGCGGGATATAGCGATCAAGCAACTTACACTGTCGCCGTTGGAGTTAATGCGGGGCGAGTGACTCAAGGTATAGGTTCGGTATGTCTTGGTAATGGAGCGGGACAAAATACGGCGGGTGATTATTCTGTATTAATTGGCAGTGGAGCGGGTAATATCGCCACATCAAGCAATACAGTGGCGATAGGAGCGGGAGCAGGTGGTCTGGGGACAACAACCGACTGTGTTATTCTAAACGGTGCTGGTAGTAATTTCCCAGCATCTGGAACAACTGTGGCAGGGTTTTATATTCAACCTATGCGAGGTCTTCCTCTGGGTCTTGGTGTTGGTGTTATGAAATACGATACATCTACAAAAGAGGTTGTTTATTCAACAAACTAATTCATTATATAAAAATATTCTCTTATATATAATGAGTAGTTCAAGTGAGGAGGTCAGTTCAAAAACCCATTTAAGTTGGTATGACGATATTGAAAGTTTATTGAATGATATTCGCACCAATTCAATCATTTTAGAGAAAGTCCATCGTAAAAATTATTTCCATTACAAATCGTTTCTCAAATATTTCCGCATTCCAAGTATTGTATTTAATGGAATAAACAGTGTGCTTTCTGTATCGATGAGTAATTATGTTTCGCAAGACATTACGAGTGCGACTACTTGTTGTATTTCTCTCTTTATAGCAATCATCAGTAGTATAGAAATATATTTATCCATACAGACAAATATGGAAAACTCTTATACCGCATCAAAAGAACACTATAATTTAGCAATAGAGATATATAAGGTTTTACAAATGGAGAGAATACATCGCAATATCAACGGTAAAGGTTTCCTTGAGAGTTGCTTTAACAAATACCAGAAGTTGGTTGAAAATAGCAATTTGTCTAATACTAAAAATATAGATAAGTTAGTTCCATTACAAAATAGTTTCAGTTTAAGTTCATCATCAAGTGAAAACTCAAACGAGGAAGGAGTGATATTGTTAAAAACACCGACCTCTGTGGGCGGACATATGTTTGAAATGGGAGAAGAAGATTAATAAATATATACACCTATGTATATGCTTATTTCTATTGAAGAAGTTAATGATAAAAATAAGAGGTTTATAGCAACATTTAAAGACGGCACAACAACGAGGTTCGGGCAAATTGATGGGGACACTTTTTTAGACCATAATGATAATACCAAGAGAGAAAATTATGTTAAACGCCATATACGAGATTTAAGAACGAAAGACCCTAAACGGGCAGGGTTTCTTTCTATGTTTATTCTCTGGAATAAACCAACCCTTATAGAGAGTGTGAATGATTATATGGAACGATATAAAACAAATAAATGGGATATGCCGAGATAAACAACTATATTATATTTAGAGATAATTGGAGATAAATATAATCTGCTCTATATATATAACGATGCTTACCGATCAAGATATTAGAGAAATTGCCCCGAGAATGAAAGTCCCACTGGAACGCATCTGCTTTAAAGATGAACTCAAAGAACAACCTATAAAGTATAACAGAACCTATATAATTAACCTACAGAATGAATTGAGTGATAGTGGTGATAGAAATGACGGCACACACTGGGTTGCTTTACAAGTCCAAAAATGTAAGAACGGAACGATACGCCCTATGTATCTGGATTCATATGGTGTCGCACCGCCCACCCAAATTACCGATTTTGTAGGGCAATATGTCCCATATAACACTGCGGATTTACAAAGTCTGGTAGAAAGCGTATGCGGTTATTACTGTCTTGCTTGGTCGCATTACATAAATGCTTATGATGACAGAACCCGAGATATTTATACCGACACTGAGGATTTCATTTCTCACTTTGATGACCTTAATAAATCTATGGATTACAAGAAGAATGAGTTTGTTTTAAAACTATTTTTCCAGAGTGATAATCCAGAACTCAACAAAGACATTAATATTGGACTGGAAGGGGGCGACATCGACCGCATCACAGAAGGAAATAAAGATAGAATTGAAATCTCCCAACCCTTGTCTTTGAATATTTAATCGATTATATAAAAAATTGATTCATTTTTATCTAAAGTATTTAGGAGAACAAAACATTAGATAATTGCTAAAAATTAACTTTAATTATTCATTATAGTTAATTACAAGAACAATAGATTTAGATAATCATAAAAAATTGATTTTAATAATCAATTAAAATATAAGTATATAATATACCCAATATGACAGATTCAGTAATCAATCCTACCCCACTACCCATTATTTCCACAGAGGAAATGGTTTCCAATACGATGTATAACACTTACTGGGCAAGACAAAACAGCGATGTATATATGGCGATTAAAGAACAGTCAGAGGATATGGCGGACGAATATTTAAAAATTATTAAAAAAGAATACAAACCAACAAACAACTCATCAAGAACAGAAATATCAACAGGAAACACTCATTTATATATTGCCGAGATGGAAACACTCAGTATATATGTTGAAGATATATATAATAGGGTTGTTAAAGACTCATTATTCCAAAAAGTGAATAAAATGATGTCGCTTAAACTTACCAAAAAAAATGAGAATCGCCCTTCATTACACACAATATTACAGCACTATATACCCTCATATGTTTATAGAACTTTTGGAATTATGGGTGGGTTCAATATTACAAAAGGATTAACCCCAGAAATGTTCCAAGAAAACAGACATCGCATTTCACAAATACTTCATTCAGTTAGTGGTTCTTATCAGACCGATTCCTCCGCAATCTCATCGTCTTTATTAGTTTCAGGATTCATACCCCATAAAACGGCAATCATAGACCAGATTGACAACTATAAGAACGGAACAAAGAGAGGGGTATTAAAAGAGAGAATTATTGATGTATTTAAGGGACTCCCTCATTATGTAAGAGTTATGAGAAGAAACTTACCCGACGAAGCAATTAAAGGGATTCTTACCGATTTACCAGCAGATTTAGTTAGACATATCCAGTCATTTGTTCTAACCAAGGATTTAGGTAATGAAAAATGCCGAGATGATTATAGAAGACTAAAAAAAATCGAGTTAAATGTTCTAATAAAAACGGTGGCACTCCAAGGATTTAAACATAATAGAGAAAAATGCCGAGATAGAATTGGGGTATTATTAAACGCATTCTATGAAATGTTCCCTACAAATGACGAGGCGATTAATATAAAAGTGGTGGAACAAAGAGGTAGAGCGTCAAACCATATTTCGACACTTGACACAATAGACGCACAAACACATTATTTTGTATGTAGAATGTTTAATGCTTTAGACGAGGTTTATCCTAATAAAATAGACCAACTACCCATCATAAGAAGACTTATTCATAATCTATGGAGGAGATCGGATATTCTCATAGACAGCAAAAAACACCGCAAGATTACGGCAGGGTGGGAAAACACAATCAAGGAGGAAATATACTGTAATCTGGAGAGGGCATTTTTAGGAGCACACATTCCTATAATTTATACCGAGTTTGACTATAATTAACACAAAACCAAATATATAAAATATCATTATACACTATATATAAATGTCGGGAAAGGAGGCATTTAACGAAAAATACAACTTTAAAAAAAATACAACCCATAATAAAAACGAAATCAGCAAATTAACGGATATACCCGTTTTTTTGTTGGACGCTATTTATGATGAAAGTTTAGAGAAAAACAACGATAATTATGCGATGGCGATGGACGCAGTGTATCATTTCATTTTAGACCCAAAGTCGCACCCAGATGTTTTATTTCAAGTATTACAACACTGGAACATTAGTGGAGGTGCTATTGAAGAATCGGGAGAGTATCAACCACTTAAACCGTTTTTCGGTAGAGTTGGTAGTAAGATGCCTATTCGTCAGCAAGTATTAGATGCTATACCCTCTCATAAAACATATGTTGAACCATTTGTCGGTGGAGGTGCTATTTTCTGGGGAAAACCTCCCAGCGAAAAAGATGTTATAAATGACTTGGATTCTTTCCTCATAGAAGGGTATAGATTACTAAAAAAGACGAGTCCTAATCCCGATGATTACCCCTTTCCAAAAACACAAGCAGAAGGTGCTACTTTTGACGAGGCAATCCAAAATATACAGAGGTTCGTTAATACACCACATAAAACGATAGAGGGTAAATTACTCGCCATCTTATACCAGTTAAGCAATACATTCGGTTCCAAGGGGATAGGTAAGATTTACAAGGAATATTCACATAGAACCAAAATCAACAAGGTGGCGAGTTTTATCTCCCGTATTAAAAATACAGTCATTATGGAGGCGGACTATATTAAAGTCATTAAGAAATATGATAGTCCCACAACATTCTTTTTTTTAGACCCACCTTACGAAGAAAGCAAAGGGTTGTATAAAGATGCCATTATTGACTATGATGAGATGAACGAACTGCTTAAAAAAATAAAGGGTAAGTTCCTTCTTACGATCAACGACAGTCCGTCCGTCAAGAAAGTATTTAGCGATTTTAAAATAACGCCTATTATTGTAAAGGGTGGAGCACATAATTCAACCTCTCATATTGGTGCGGGGAGCAGAAAAGAATTGTTTATTACAAACTACTAATAATGATAATTAATAAAATTGATTATCATTCACTTAATCTATTTAGGAGATATTTTAATCGACTATATAAAATTGATACGAACTATTAATTATATTTAGGGAGAATAATACATTTATTTAGGCGATTATTAATTATTATATTAATTAGTAAAATTGATTTAAATAAAATCTCTTATAAGTATATACAAGAAGATGAAGTTTCTAACAAACTACACTGTTGATTTAAAAAACCTACCCAAATACGCCAAGTTTAACGGCATATTCAGGGAAGACTTAGACCGCAACCTTTTAGAGTTGTTATTGAAAAGTAATGATTACTCCCTCGAGACCAAAAAATATTTACAAACCGCCATTTTAGGCAAATTACGAAATGATGATACACACATTCACAACACACAATACCGTCAATCATACGGTATAGGACGCTTTTATGGTAATACAATCACTAATTTCCAAAAAAAAATTAAACATACAGTATTCAAACAACTCGATTGGTGCGACGCAGATATGGTAAAAGGACACCCTACACTCATTACCCAATTAGGAATAATCAACGACGATATTGATAAATACTCCACCATTAGTGAATATGTTAAAAATCCAAATAAACAATTTGATGAAATGACCGCTCATTACGGCACAGATTTATTAGAACACCAAAAGAAATGGTTATTCAATTCTATGATTTACGGCGGAGGGCATCAGGGATGGGTTGATGCCTTGACTGACCCCTCAGACAAAGATTTACAAAGGGGGTATATTGCCACACCATTACTAACACAAAAACCCCGCCCATTTGAAGTTCAATTTAAAAAAGAATGCGATATGTTAAAGGAAACCGTATATAATTCTAACCCAGCACTTGTCGAGTTATTGAAAGGCGAAAACAAAAATAAAAAGTATTTCAAGGAAAAGGAAATTAATACGGGAGATGATGACGATGAAAAAGATAAATCCAAACCAGAGGAAACAACCTCTATTCCTTTACATAAAATGAAAAACAAGGTAATCTCCTATTTCTTACAGATTTTGGAAAACGAATGCCTTTATCATTTATACGAATATCTCATAAAAGAAAGCATATTATTACCAAAACACTGCTCGTTAGAGAAAGACGGCATTTGTTTCCCACCTAATAAACAGTTTGATAAAGATGACCTCGCCGACGGTGCGAATAAATATACTTACAAAAAAACTGGATTCCATATCAAGTGGAAAATTAAACCATATGAAGCAGAGAATATTGATACACAACTCATCGACATTAGAAACACATACTGCCCAGATAAGACCGAGAACTCATCACTTTCATTTAATGACGACGATGAGAAATACGAGGCGATGAAGAAGGAGTTTGAATTAACCCATTTCAAGGTAAAAGACAACGACCAGTATATAATCCAAGACCTCGACGGTAGAAATGTAAAGTTTGATAAGGAGCGAGTTATTGTAGCATCTAACAGACACCTTTGTTATGGATATGCGACAAAAAACACAGATATGGGTAAAATTATTGATAAAAGTAATCCATTATCATTTATTGACCGCTGGATACGAGATGAAAATATCCTTATTTATGACGGCATAGGGTTTTATCCACCACCTACACCTATACCCCACAACCATTTCAATCTTTGGACTCCTTTTCCATACCAAGATTTACAAGACGAATATGAAAAAGATGAAGAGGGATTACGCCTTGTTCTCGGTTTTATAAAAATTGTTTGTAATAACGACACAGAAGTATATGACTTTCTTATAAAATGGTTGGCACACTTATTACAGTTTCCCGCCCAGAAAACGGGACATTTCCCCATTCTAATAGCGGACGAAGGCATAGGAAAGGGCACTTTAATGGCGATTATATCGAGAATGGTGGGGGAGGATAAGTATTTTGAAGCGACCAACCCAGAAGAAACAGTATGGGGTAATTTCAACCCGCTTATGTTAAACGCTTATTTTGTATATATCAACGAGTTCGGTAAGAAAAACCAAGTAGAAGCGGACGGTAGAATCAAGGGACTACTCACAGATAAAGCACTTTCCATAAACTGTAAAGGCAAAGACCCTTTTAAGATTGTTTCATATCATCGGTTCTTTGGTTCAACCAATAATGAAGACCCCACTACTGTAAAAGATGGAAACCGCCGTAAATGGATTATCCGATCAAGTGATGAACTGAAAGGCAACAAGTTTGCGTTTAATAAGATGTATGAATTATTAGACAATCCTATCACTATGAGAACATTATTTGATTATCTTATGACGATTAAATGCGACGATTTAATGGGACAAGACCCACCAAAAACAGAATACCAGAAGATTATGGAGGACAGCAACGAGCATATTATTCAACGATTTATAAAATGGGGTGTTGGTGATATTAAGTATCATAATGGCGATATTGATAAGCAAACTGAAGAAACAACCATTATAGAATACGAAGCAAATCACCTATACGACAAGTTCAAGCGGTTTAAAACATTCGAGCATATCCATAATTACGAAACAAGTTGTCCCGCATTAATAAAAAAAATACTCTTATACAAATCATATTTACCAAAGGAACTTATTACATCTAAAAAGGGAAATCGAGGAAATACCACCATCTTAAACTGGACGGCAATAGCGGAACACTTTAAACTAAAAGATGATGATGATGAGGACGATGCGGAGGCAACCACAGATGAAGAAGCATAAATCATTTACAATCTATAATTATATTGATTTTTTAATATAAGTATATCATCGGCGGATGCGGAGTATAAATAGTGGAGGCAGAGTGGAGGCAG
>FUWD013430216.1_pt44 | contig 25928 bp, 20 predicted proteins | sample 1063281 | NCBI WGS metagenome assembly FUWD01 (sample SAMEA79048168, study PRJEB19326) | metagenome | biome: marine | reverse complement strand
TGCTTTAGCTACAGATTTTGATTCAAAAAAGAATGATGATAAACCTAGTATATCGTTAATGACTATCCATCAGTCTAAAGGTCTAGAATATCCTCATGTTTATGTAGTCGGTTTGGAAGAGAATTTATTTCCATCAGCTATGAGTATGAATACAAGAAGTGAGCTAGAAGAAGAACGTAGATTATTTTATGTAGCCTTAACTAGAGCTGAAAAAGTAGCTTATTTAACTTATGCACAAACGCGTTACAGGTGGGGTAAACTCATTGATGCAGAACCGAGTAGGTTTTTAGAGGAAATAGATGATAACTTTTTACATTATATAACACCAAAAACAATTGAGCCTTCAGTAAATAGATTTGTTGATAAAAGTTTATTTGATGATATCCCAAAAGGTATTCGTTTTCAAAAACCTATCAAACGTAAAAAAATAGAAAGAGAGTTAGAAAATAAGACAGAAATTATAGTTCCAAAAAATTTAAAGAAAATTTCTCAAACATTATCAAAAGGAAATTTATTTGATAATAACATAATAATAGGTAATATCATAGAGCACGATCGTTTTGGTAGAGGAGAAGTAATCTCAATGGAAGGAAATGGTCCAGATAAAAAAGCTATGATTCAGTTTGGTACTGCAGGAAAGAAAAATCTTTTATTACGTTTTGTGAATTTAAAAATTATTGGTTAAAAGAATTTGTTTATTTTAAAATCATTAAAAAATTTAAAAATAAAACCTTATTTTGCAACGAATAACAAACAAAGAGATTAAACTTGTTTGTTGGGTCTTAAAAAGACGATAATTATAATTTTCTTAATTATATTTTATAAATAAGATACTTCACAAAAATAAATAAATGACATTCGATTTAGAATACAATTCAGAAAGACCGTTAATGATTATTCCAGAATATGGAAGACACATCCAGAAATTAGTAGATCACTGTGTAGCCCTAAAGACCAAAGAAGAACGCGATAAAATGGCTAAAGCAATTGTTGATGTTATGGGTAACTTACAACCTCATTTACGTGATGTTCCAGATTTTAAACATAAGTTATGGGATCAACTCTATATTATGTCTGATTTTAATCTTGATTCAGAGTCTCCGTATCCACAACCTTCAAAAGAAGAGCTTCAGCAAAAACCAGAAGCATTAGCATATCCGAAATCAGCTTCTAGATATCGTTATTATGGTAATAATATTCAAACAATGATTGATATTGCTTTAAGTTGGGAAGATGGAGACAAAAAAGAAGCACTAGTATTTACAATTGCTAATCACATGAAAAAGTGTTATTTAAATTGGAATAAAGATACTGTAGATGATGCCGTCATATTCAAGCATTTGTATGATTTATCAGATAGTAAACTAGATTTAAGAGAAACACAAGAGAAACTTTCTGAAAGTAAAAACTTATTAAGAAAACGAAATTCTCAAGGGCAGAATAATTCTAAAACTGCCTATAAGAAGCCCCATCATAATAATCAAAATAAAAACAGAAAAAGATAATATTCAATGGCGTCATTTAGAATAGAAGGAGGACACAAATTAGGTGGAACTATTACTCCACAAGGAGCTAAAAATGAAGTTTTACAAATACTTTGTGCAGTATTACTAACATCAGAGAAAGTAGTAGTAAATAATGTGCCAGATATTATTGATGTAAATAAACTAATTTTTATACTTGGAGAACTAGGCGTTAAAGTAGAAAAGACTAGTAAGAATTCTTATGTTTTTCAATCTAATGAAATTAATTTATCATACCTAGAATCTGCAGAATTTAAAAGAGACGGCAGTTCTCTAAGAGGTTCTATTATGCTAGTTGGACCACTATTAGCTCGTTTTGGAAAAGGCTACATACCTAGACCAGGAGGAGATAAAATTGGAAGAAGAAGGTTAGATACTCACTTTGAGGGATTTATTAGACTAGGTGCTAAATTTCGTTATAACAAAGAAGAATATTTTTATGGAGTAGAAGCAGATAATCTATTAGGAACCGATATGCTACTAGATGAAGCGTCTGTGACTGGAACTGCTAATATTTTAATGGCATCAGTTTTAGCTAAAGGAACTACAAAAATTTATAATGCTGCCTGTGAGCCTTATATTCAACAGCTCAGTAAAATGTTAAATTCTATGGGAGCTAATATCTCAGGTATAGGTTCTAATTTATTAACTATTAGTGGAGTAGATTCTTTAAATGGCTGTGAGCATACTGTTTTACCAGATATGATTGAAATAGGTTCTTGGATAGGTGTAGCTGTTATGACAAAATCTGAATTAACAATAAAAAATGTTAGTTGGGAAAATTTGGGTCAAATTCCTAATGTTTTCAGAAAATTAGGTATAAAGTTAGAAAAAAAAGGAGATGATATTTATATACCAGAACAAGAATCTTATGAGATACAAAATTATATAGATGGCTCTGTTTTGACGGTTGCAGATGCTCCTTGGCCAGGTTTTACTCCAGATTTGTTAAGTATCGTTTTAGTTCTTGCTACACAGGCAAAAGGAACGGTCCTAATACATCAAAAAATGTTTGAAAGTCGCTTGTTTTTTGTAGATAAATTAATAGATATGGGGGCTAAAGTTATACTCTGTGACCCACATAGAGCTACTGTTATTGGTCATAATTTTCAGAGTCAATTAAAAGCGACTAAGATGACCTCTCCAGATATCAGGGCTGGAATTTCATTACTAATTGCTGCACTATCAGCAAAAGGAACATCTATAATTAATAATATAGAACAAATAGATAGAGGTTATGAAAATATAGAAGCTAGATTGAAATCTATTGGTGCTAAAATTGAACGTATTGAAGATTGATAAAGCCTCAATTTTAAATTTAAAAATAGTGTCAAACTGACACTATTTTTTTGTTGGCAACGTTTTTGCCTTAGTTAATTATACAATATAATCATTACAATAAAATGAGTAACAAAGAAGATATTAAAGAAGAAGAAATAACTAAAACTGACGAATCTCAACAAGTTAAAGAAGATCAAGAGATTACTGAAGAAACTATAAAAGAAGAACCAACTTTAGAAGAGTTACTGCAAGTTGAAAAAGATAAATTTTTACGTCTTTTTGCAGAATTTGAAAACTATAAAAAAAGAACAACTAAAGAAAGGATAGAGCTTTTTAAGACTGCAGGACAGGAAGTAATGACATCTTTACTGCCAGTTATAGATGATTTTGAACGAGCTATGTCACATACAGAAGAAGAGAAAATAGATAAAGAAGCTGAAGAATTAAGAAAAGGTGTAGAATTAATTTATCAAAAATTATATAATACATTAGAAAATAAAGGCTTATCAAAAGTTGAAACTAAAGCTGGTGACGTTTTTGATGCAGAAATTCATGAAGCAATTACACAAATACCGTCACCAACAGATGACCTAAAAGGAAAAGTAATTGATTGTATTGAAAAAGGTTACAAATTAGGAGATAAAATTATTAGATATCCAAAGGTTGTAATAGGACAATAAAAATATAAATAACGAATTAAATTTTTAATATTTTTAATTCTTTAATTGCAAATAATGGCAAAACAAGATTTTTACGAAGTATTAGGCATATCTAAATCCGCGTCTCAGGCCGAGATAAAAAAAGGTTATAGAAAAATGGCCATAAAATATCATCCTGATAAAAATCCGGATGATAAACCCGCTGAAGAAAATTTCAAAAAAGCAGCAGAAGCTTACGAAGTTTTAAGCGACGAAAACAAAAAATCGCGTTATGATCAATACGGTCATCAAGCATTCGACGGTCCCCAAGGTGGTGGAGGTTTTGGTGGTGGTGGAATGAATATGGATGACATTTTTAGTCAATTTGGAGATATTTTTGGCGGCGGCGGCGGCGGCTTCGGAGGTTTCGGAGGTGGTGGACAGCGTCAAGCTCGTGTAAAGGGTAGTAATTTACGTATTCGAGTTAAACTTACTTTAGAGGAAATTTCACAAGGAGTTGAAAAGAAGGTTAAAGTTAGAAGAAAAATACAAGCTGTTGGTGTTTCATACAAAACATGTTCTACATGTAATGGTTCAGGACAACAAATGCGCGTGACCAATACAATTTTGGGGAGAATGCAAACTGCAGTAAGTTGTTCTTCTTGTTCTGGAGCTGGAGAAATGATTAATAGTAAACCAAGTGGTGCTGATACACAAGGACTAATAGTAGAAGAAGAAACGGTATCAATAAATATCCCAGAAGGAGTTACTGAGGGGGTTCAATTAAAGGTAGGTGGGAAAGGAAATGATGCGCCAGGAAAGAATTCTATTTCAGGAGATCTATTAGTTTTAATTGAAGAAATTCCTCATGAAACTTTAAAACGAGAAGGAACTAATATTCATTACGATTTATACATAAATTATTCTGATGCAGTCTTAGGTATTAGTAAAGAGGTTGAAACTGTAAACGGAAAAGTAAAAATAAAAATAGAAGGAGGCACACATTCAGGTAAAATATTAAGGTTAAAAGGAAAAGGCTTACCTAGTATTGAACGTTACGGAAAAGGAGATTTTCTTATTCATATTAATGTTTGGACACCACAAGAATTAAATAAAGAGCAAAGACAGTTTTTTGAAAAAATGTCTAATGATGAGAATTTCATACCTAACCCAAATACATCAGACAAATCTTTTTTTGAAAAAGTTAAAGATATGTTTTCATAATTCTTTATTTTATTTATAATTAATCTAAATAGATGACTTTATTAAATAAATGATTGATAAAATATAATACAATATGAAAAAAAATGATACCTTTGTAAAGTAGGTATTTATATCTACACTTTTTCTTTTTCATAGCAATTTTCCCACTCATTCGTGAGTGGGTTTTTTATGAAATAATTTTTATACTTTTACATTATTAAATAGCAGATCTATCTTATCGTCATGTGAAAATGTGAAGGAAAGTCCGGACATCAAAGAGTAGTATAGCGGATAACGTCCGTCCAGCGAGAGTTGAGGACAAGTGCAACAGAAAGAAAGTACAGTTCGGCTGTAGTGAAACCAGGTAAACTCTATACGATGCAATGCCATGTAAATTAGAGCTCGAGAGCTACTCGCTCAATTCTAAAGGGTAGGCAGATAGATTCTAAGAGTAATTTTAGAACTAGATAAATGATAAGAACCTTCAAAGGGACAGAATTCGGCTTATTGGTCTGCTATATTTAATATTTATTATAATCATAAAATACTTCTTTTTAAATTGTTTTTATATATTCAAGGATTTTATTATTTATTGTTTAGATAACTATAAAAATAGTAAATTTGTGATACTAAATTATTAAAATAAAACACACACAAAGTATTTGAAATTTATATCATCAACAAAGTTTACCTAATTAAAGATTCTTTCATGAGCATTTATAAAGATTACATTCTTCAAATAAGAGAACGAAAAGGTCAAGATCTTCATCCTCAACCAATTGATAATGCCGAATTATTAAGTCAAATAATTGAGCAAATAAAAGATTTAAATAACGAGCATAGACTAGATTCTCTTAATTTTTTCATATACAATGTTCTACCAGGAACGACAAGTGCCGCTGGCGTAAAGGCTAAATTTTTAAAGGATATAATTTTAGAAAAGTCATTAGTAAAAGAAATATCACCTTCTTTTGCCTTTGAGCAATTATCACATATGAAGGGCGGTCCTTCAGTAAAAGTTTTGTTAGATTTAGCTTTAGGAGCTGATGCCCTAATCGCAGAAGAAGCTGCAACTGTTTTAAAAACTCAAGTCTTTCTTTACGAAAGTGATACTGCCCGTTTAGAAAAAGCATTAAAAAATGGAAATACTATTGCAAAAGAAATTATAGAGAGCTATGCCAAGGCTGAATTTTTTACAAAGCTTCCTGAAATCGCTGAAGAGATTGAGATAGTTACTTTTGTTGCGGGTGTAGGAGATATTTCTACAGACCTACTCTCTCCAGGAGGTGATGCGCATTCAAGATCAGATAGAGAGTTACATGGCCAGTGTTTATTTGAGCATAACAAGGACCAACAAAATGAATTATTAGCTCTGCAAAAAGAGCATCCTGATAAAAGGGTTATGTTAATTGCAGAAAAAGGTACAATGGGCGTTGGTTCATCTAGAATGTCAGGTGTAAACAATGTAGCATTATGGACTGGTATAAAATCGAGCCCATATGTTCCATTTATTAATATTGCTCCTGTTATTGCAGGAACAAATGGTATTTCTCCTATTTTTTTAACAACAGTTGGTGTTACTGGAGGTATTGGTATAGATCTTAAAAATTGGGTAAAAAAGAAAGACAATGAAGGAAACATTCTAAGAGACAGTAAAGGAGACCCTATCTTAGAAGAAAAATATTCTGTTGCTACTGGGACTGTTCTAACAGTTAATACAAAGAAAAAGATATTGTATAATGGTGAACAAGAACTGATGGATATTTCTGCATCATTAACTCCTCAAAAGACAGAATTTATAAAAGCTGGAGGGTCATATGCCATTGTATTCGGTAAAAAACTTCAAACATTTGCTTCAAAAGCATTAGATATTGACGTAATACCAGTATTTGCTGCATCAAAAGAAATTTCTATTGAAGGACAAGGTCTTACTGCTGTTGAAAAAATATTTAATAAAAATGCAGTTGGTTCTTCCCCAGGTGTAATATTACATGCTGGTTCTGATGTGCGTGTTGAAGTAAATATTATAGGGTCACAAGATACAACAGGATTGATGACTTCTCAAGAATTAGAGATGATGGCTGCTACAGTCATTTCTCCAATTGTTGACGGTGCATACCAATCGGGTTGTCATACTGCTTCAGTATGGGATGATAAGTCAAAGGCAAACATTCCTAGGCTTATGAAATTTATGAATGATTTTGGATTAATTACTGCACGTGACCCTAAGGGTAAATATCATGCAATGACTGATGTAATTCATAAGGTTTTAAATGATATTACTATTGATGATTGGGCAATAATAATAGGTGGAGATTCTCATACTAGAATGTCTAAAGGTGTAGCTTTTGGTGCCGATTCAGGAACAGTTGCTTTGGCTCTTGCTACAGGTGAAGCTTCAATGCCAATCCCCGAATCAGTTAAAGTTACCTTCAAAGGAGAAATGAAGAATTATATGGATTTCCGCGATGTTGTTCATGCTACGCAATCTCAAATGCTTTCCCAGTTTGGTGGAGATAATGTATTCCAAGGTAGAATCATAGAGGTTCATATTGGAACACTTACTGCCGATCAGGCATTTACCTTTACTGACTGGACTGCTGAAATGAAAGCAAAGGCTTCTATCTGTATATCTCAAGACGATACTCTTATAGAGTCTTTAGAAATTTCAAAAGGTAGAATTCAGATTATGATAGACAAAGGGATGGATAATGATAAAAAGGTTCTTCTAGGTTTGATTCATATAGCAAACAGGAGGATAAATGAGATTAAAACTGGATCCAAACCTGCTTTAGTGCCAGATGCAAATGCTAACTATTTTGCAGAGGTTGTAATTGATTTAGATGAAATTGCTGAGCCAATGATCGCTGATCCTGATGTAAATAATGATGATGTATCTAAACGTTACACTCACGATACAATTAGACCATTATCTTACTATGGTGGTACAAAAAAAATAGATTTAGGTTTTATAGGTTCTTGTATGGTTCATAAAGGTGATATGCAAATACTAGCTCAAATGTTGAAGAATATTGAGACACAATTTGGTGAGGTTGAGTTTAAAGCACCATTAGTGGTCGCTCCACCCACGTACAATATTGTTGATGAACTAAAAGAAGAAGGAGATTGGAAAGTTTTAGTGAAGTATTCAGGATTTGAATTTGACGATAATACACCAAAAGGTTTAGCTCGTACAAAATATAAAAACATGTTATATCTGGAGCGTCCAGGTTGTAACTTATGTATGGGTAATCAAGAAAAAGCAGAACCAGGGGATACAGTAATAGCGACTTCTACACGTTTATTTCAAGGAAGAGTTGTTAAAGATTCTGTCGAGAAAAAAGGAGAATCTTTATTATCATCAACACCAGTGGTAGTACTATCTACTATTTTAGGTAGAACTCCTACCATGAAAGAGTATGAGGCAGCTGTTGACGGTATAGTATTAACAAGATTTAAACCATCTAAAAAGCAAATGGTTATATAGATAAAGCAAATTATTTTATTGAATTAAAAGCTCAAGTTTTTATACTTGGGCTTTTTTGTTTCTAGAGATATAGTATTTTTTTACACAATCTAACCTTGTCTATTTATGTAAGCTCTTCAATAACATCAGTTAAAATTTTACAACCTTTTATAATCTCTTTTTTTGAAATAGTTAGTGGTGGTGAAATTCTAATTGCCTTTCCTTCAAAAAGTAAGAAAAACAGAATCAATCCTTTTTCTAAACATCGATGAATAATTTGTGCAGCTATTTCTGGAGTTTCTACTATAGCTGCCAACATCAATCCCTTTCCTCTAATCTCTTTAATCATCGGATGCTTTAGGATTTTACGAATTAATTGTTCTTTATCTAATGTATCTTCAATTAATGATGAATTCTTAATTGTATTTACGGTGGCTACTGCGGCTGAAGCAATTACTGGATGACCACCAAATGTAGTTATGTGTCCTAGGGTGGGGTGTTCTTTTAATAAATCCATTAGATGTTTTTGAGCGATAAAAGCACCAATTGGCATTCCTCCACCTAGACCCTTTCCAGAAATTACAATATCAGGTATTACATTATAATTTTCAAATCCCCAAAACTTCCCCGTTCTTCCAATACCCGTTTGTATTTCATCTAAAATTAATAATGCACAAACAGAATCACATTTTTGTTTTACTTTATTTAGAAAATCATTTTCTGGAATAATAAATCCTGCACCTCCCTGTATAGTTTCTAATATTACTGCAGCAGTTTTATGAGTAATTTTATCTATATCTGATTCATCATTAAACCGAATAAATTTTGCACCGGGAACCAGTGGTCTAAAAGCTTGATTCTGGTGTTCTGAACCTGATACACTCATAGCACCTTGAGTATTTCCATGGTATGAATTCTTTGCAGATATAATTTCTGATCTTCCAGTAACTTTTTTAGCTAATTTTAAAGCGCCTTCAGTAGCTTCCGTTCCTGAATTTGTTAGATAGACTACCATTTTTTTATTTGGAAATGATTCTGATAAAGCTTTACATAATTCTACTTGTGCCTTTTGAATAAACTCTCCATAAACCATGACATGTGCATGCTTATCTAATTGATTTTTTATTGCTTGTGATACTTTTGGATGATTATGTCCCAAACTATTTGCAGAAACTCCAGCAACAAAATCTAGATATTTTTTTCCTTTACTGTCAAAGATGTAAGATCCCTTTGCATGAGATATTTCTAAAGCAAGTGGGTTAGGGGAAGTTTGTGCCTGATATTTAAAGAAATTAGTTTTCATTATTTTTTTATTAAACCAGAATTTACTTTTTCCTTAACCTTAACCATTCCTTTAATTGGATGTAAATTATTGGTATTGAAAGACTTTATTGGTTCAATTATTTTTTTAGATTTTATATTACTCTTTTTAACATTCATTTTTGAAAAAATATCAATCATCCTCTTTGGCTGTTCATTTTCACGCCAAATAAAACCCTTTAATTTTCTCACCTCTTCTGGAAGTTGAGATACTGGATAAGTTTTTCCCTCGGTAGTTTTTAAATATTTTATGGACTCAATCGCTCCTTTAGTAAGAGTAAATTCTATATTACTAGATATTTCTTTCGTTATAGATTCTAAAACATTTTTCTCGTTTCTATTATAATATAATGATTCCGCATTCCCTTTCACTAATAGGGTTTTAATACTATTATCTTTAAATTTTCCGTAGATATTTCTTCCTTTTATCTGATTGAAGTTATCAACAGATAAAGAGTCTTTAGAATTAATGAATGAATTATTTAAAACCTTTAATGAATCTAATTTTTCAGTTTCAATATTAGATAATAAATGAATTGTATCCCCTGTGATTTGATTCTCATCTGCCCATAAAACAGGAGTTTTAAACATCCTAGTAAGTCCCGTTGATTGATTCGTATGAATTGAATCACATTTACCCTGAAGATCAGACTTAAATATTTTAACATTATTAAATATCCGGATTATTCTTCTATCAGGTTTTCCGGTAACTAACAATGTATCACCATGAACAAACATAGAGTCTTTGTCAATTATTGTTATTGCTACTGCTTTTTTTATTATAAATAGAGAATCTTTTAATTCAAATAATTCGGCGTAATTACCTTTAGTCAAAAAATTCTCTACGGTATCCTTTACTATTATATTATTTGTAGCAGATGCAAAACCTCTATTCTTATCATAGTATAAGCTATCGCCTTGAATAGTTCTTTCTTTTAAAAATAGTTTTGCATTTTTAACGAAATGAGAGATATCAGTTTTTGTGTTATAAAATCCTTTTTCACTATAAATTCGATTTTTATTCTTTGAATTTGTTATTGTAGTAGCGCCGTAAAAATATGTTAATCCTGTATCTGTATAATAATCTAAATTAGTTGATTGTAAATTATGTTCCGGATTTAATACATTTACTTGCGTAGTTGCCGTAAACTTTTTATTTTCTAAATAATAGTTTCCGTATTTACTTCTTAGAGTATTAGTTTGATCTTTAATTGTTGCATAACTTTTGTAATATAATTTTTGGTTTAAACGATCAAATTGTAGCGTGTCAGAAGTTAAAATCATTGTCGGATCTTTTAAAACAACATTACCCCATGACAAAGCTTGTTTTAGATTACCATCATAATCAACGTAATCACTAGTTTGTGTAATTGTATCACCTTGTTTTAAAAGCACATTCCCTATAGCTTTAAAGAAATTTTCTTTTTTATAATAAAGAGCTTGCTGACATGTTAGAATAGCACCCTCATGATTCATTATAACATTACCAATTAAAAGGGTTGCGCCAGGATATTTTTCTTCATTTGTGTCTTGAATTTTGGCACTATAAATAATTTTTTTTATTTGCGTATTTGCAAATAGAGGTATTAGAATTAAAAATAAAAAAAATATCCTTTTCAAAATTTTATGTTTTACACAAAAATAAAGAAAAGAATATCTCAATTGTCTTAATATTTAGATAAATCTATCTTACAATAGTTTGTTTTCTATCTGGTCCGACAGAAACTATTTTAACTGGAACACCTGTTTCTTTTTCAATAAAAGCAACATAATCTAATAAATTTTTAGGTAATAGATCAGCAGATGTCATTTTTGTTAAATCCTCATCCCAACCCTTAAACTCTAAATAGTTTACAGATACATTTTTTGGTTCTATATTGTAAGGTAAATGAGATATTTTTTTTCCTTTGTAATTATAGGATGTACAAATTTTTAAAGATTTAAAACCAGAAAGTACATCTCCTTTCATCATCATTAACTGAGTTACTCCATTAACGTCTACAGCGTATTTTAAAGCAACTAAATCTAACCACCCACATCTTCTGGGCCTTCCTGTTGTTGCTCCAAATTCGTGGCCTATTCTTGCCATAGTTTCACCATCTTTGTCAAATAACTCTGTAGGAAATGGTCCAGAACCAACTCTTGTTGTATATGCTTTAAAAATACCAAAAACTTCTCCAATTCTATTAGGAGCAACACCCAATCCAGTACAAGCTCCAGCAGCAGTTGTATTTGAAGAAGTTACAAAAGGATATGTTCCAAAATCGATATCCAACAATGATCCTTGTGCTCCTTCTGCTAAAATTGTTTTTTTATCCTTTATTGCTTGATTTAAAAATTCTTCACTGTCAATAAATTGTAATGTTTTTAATTTATCAATTCCTTTGTCAAATTCAGCCTCTAATTCATCTAAATCATAATCAATTTGAATATTAAAATAATCTAACAATCCTAGGTGCTTTGCAGTCAAAGCATGATACTTTTCTTTCCAATTATCTAACTCTAAATCTCCCACTCGCATACCGTTTCTACCGGTTTTGTCCATATAAGTTGGGCCTATCCCTTTTAGAGTTGAACCAATTTTTGCTTTCCCTTTAGATGTTTCAGATGCAGCGTCTAATAATCTATGTGTAGGTAATATTAAATGTGCTTTTCTAGAAATTAATAACTTAGATGTATAATCAATATCATGCTCATCTAAGTTTTCTAATTCTTTTTTAAAAATAACGGGATCTATTACAACACCATTTCCTACTACATTCAATGCAGTTTTATGGAATATACCAGAAGGTATTGTATGTAACACATGTTTTCTACCATCAAAAATCAGTGTATGTCCAGCATTAGGACCTCCTTGAAAACGTGCGATTATATCATACTTTGAGGTTAAAACGTCTACAATTTTACCTTTTCCTTCATCTCCCCATTGTAACCCGAGTAATAAATCTACTGCCATTTTTAGTTTAATTAATGTGTTTGTAGTGTTTTTTTATTTTTTCTTTGTTCCATAGAAGTAAAGTGAGTGATTATGTATATCTACATTAAAAACCTCTTCTATAGTTTTTTTTATAACCTGTATTCTTGGATCACAAAATTCTTTTACTTCACCAGAATCTGTAAAAATTAAGTGGTCATGATTCTTGTCAAAATAGCTTTTCTCGTATCTAGCCATAGATTGTCCATCAAATTGGTGTTTTCTAACCAACCCACAATCTAATAGTAAATCTATTGTATTGTATAAAGTAGCTCTACTTACACGGTAGTTTTTATTTTTCATTTTGATGTATAAAGATTCTATATCAAAATGATCATCTACAGCATAAATTTCTTGAAGAATAGCAAAACGTTCAGGAGTTTTTCTATGCTTATTATCTTCTAAAAAAGACGTAAACACTTTTTTCACTACTTCCTGATTATTTTCAGAATTATTCATCTATCAAAATTTTCTAAAACAAATTTACAGTAAATTATGAATTAATTAATGTTTTTAAATAAATGATATCTACAAAGTATTAACACGATCTACTTTTTTGACACCTTCTATCTTTTTAATGCTGATAATGAGCTTTTTAAGTTGTGCTACATTGTTAACACTAATAGATATTTTTCCTTCAAAAACTCCTTCATTTCCAGCAATATTAATGCTATGAATAAAAACACCTATGTTGTTTGATATTATTCTAGTTAAATTATTTACTATTCCAGAATTATCAATACCATTTATTTGTAAAATTACTTTAAAATCCTGTTTAGTAGAATCTATCCATTTAGATTTAATAATCCTGTAAGCATAATTTGATTGTAAAGAAATAGAATTTGGGCAATTATTCTTGTGACTTTTATACCTTCATTTATCGTAATAAATCCAAAAACACTGTCCCAGGAATAGGATACAACATTTAGAAATTTTATATTCTAACTTTTCTTCATCTGAACCGAATACTAATGCATCATATTTATAAGTAACTTCTTCTTTCTCTATAAATTCTTTTGAGGGTAGTCTTCTAAGTTTATTTTTCAAAAAGTTGATAATTGATGTATTCCTTTGTAAAACAAAACTTTTTAGCTGGCTATTATCTATAGCTCCACTTCCAATTCTGAAGAAAAGATCTAGACTTGTTCTTAGTTTAAAATAGGATACCAATTCATTTATTATTTTGTCATTAATTGTGATTTTTAAATGACGTAACTTTCTATTTAATATAGTTTTACCTTCCTCTGCAATTTTTTTCTCTTCTTCTTTAAGAGCAATTTTTATTTTTGTTCGAGCTCTTGCTGTTATCACAAAATCCAACCATCTAGAATTCGGTTTATTGTTAGCTGTTGTAATTATTTCTATCTGATCTCCACTATTTAATTCATAACTTAAAGGAACTAACTTTCCATTAACTTTAGCTCCTCTACATTTTAACCCAACATCTGTATGAATGGAAAAAGCAAAATCTAATGCACAAGCACCTTTTGGTAAAGATTTTATATCACCCTTTGGTGTGAAAACATAAATTTCTTTAGCATACAGGTTTAATTTAAAGTCTTCCACAAAATCAACGGCATTTAAGCTTTGATTTTCTAATGTTTCTTTTAATTTATTTAGCCAACCTTCTAAACCGTTTTCATTAATTTTTTCTTGTTTGTATTTAAAATGTGCCGCATATCCTTTTTCTGCAATTTCATCCATTCTTTTGGAACGAACTTGAACTTCTACCCATTTTGCGTCTGGACCAATAACAGTAATATGAAGAGCTTCGTAACCAGTAGATTTAGGTTGTGAGATCCAATCTCTTAGCCGTGACGGATTAGGTTTAAAGTAATCTGTTACAATAGAATAAATTTTCCAAGCTTCAAATTTCTCATCTTTTGTATTAGGTTCAAATATAATTCTAATAGCAAATTTATCGTACACTTCTTCAAAAGTCACATTTTGTTTTCTCATTTTCATACGAATGGAGAAAATAGATTTAAAACGTCCTCTAATATTATATTTAAAATTCTCTTTATCTAATCCTTTTCCAATTGTATCTGAAAAAGTGTTAATATAATTTTGTTGTTCTTCTTTACTCTCCAATATTTTATTTCTGATATCATTATAAACATTTGGCTCAGTATATTTTAAACCTAAATCTTCTAATTCTGTTTTAATATTGTATAAACCTAATCTATGTGCTAAAGGAGCGTAAATGTATAATGTTTCTGATGAAATCTTTATTTGTTTATTTGTGGGCATCGCATCCATCGTTTGCATATTATGGAGCCTGTCAGCAATTTTTATCAAAATAACTCTAACATCATCATTTAATGTTAAAAGCATCTTTCTAAAATTCTCAGCTTGAATAGAAGCGTCTTGTTCTTTATTTAATCGAGAAATTTTTGTTAGCCCATTTACAATTCTAGCAATTGTTTCTCCAAATAATTGTTCTATATCTTCAATATTATAATGTGTGTCTTCAATGACATCATGTAATAATGCTGCTGCTATAGATGTTGCACTAAGCCAATTTCATAAGCAACAATTTTTGCCACTGCAATTGGGTGATAAATATATGGTTCACCTGTTTTTCTTCTTTGGCCAGAATGAGCCTCAACTGCAACGTCAAATGCATGACGGATTAATTCCTTGTCATCTTTTGACAATACCTCATAAGTTCCCTTTAACAAATCTTTGTAACGATTAGTAATTTCCTTATTTTCCTCTTCTATAGAAACGTTGTAGTTCATTATATTTGGACATATATCAATCCCTAGTGAATTTATAATAAAGAAATTAAATAAACAACAATTCCTTTTTTAAATTTTAGGATAAATTAAAAAATTTATTACCTTAAGAATAGGGTAGGAGTATTTTAAATATTTTAGATTTCATTTATATTTTTTTTTAGCATAAAGTGCAGCTCCAATTATACCTGCATTATTTTTAAATTTTGCTACTTTAACTGAAGTTTCTACAGTGAAATATTTTTTAAATTCCTCAAATTTCTTACTAATACCTCCTCCAATAATTATAAGTTTTGGACTATGAATTATCTTTAAATGATTTAAAAAAACATCAAACCTTTCTGCCCATTCTTGAATAGATAATTCCTCTCTTTTTCTAGTAGAATCTGATATGAATTTTTCTATAATTTGACCATTTGTATGATAAATTCTACCCAATTCTACATTAGGAATTAATTTACCATTATAATACATACCAGAACCGATACCTGTCCCTATTGTTATTACTAAAATCTTTCCTGAAACCTTTTTTCCACTGCCTAAAACAACTTCAGCTAAACCAGCTAAATCAGCATCGTTACTAACATAGAAGGGTAAATCATTACATTTTTTTTTAAATAACTCATCTATTTTTATACCCACCCATTCTTTGGTAAGGTTTCCTTTATGTTTACATTGACCCTCGACAACAGTTGTCGGGAAACAACAGCCAACGATACCTTTCCAATTAAAATGAGTTACCATCTCTTTTATAACTTTAGAAATCGCATCTGGTGTAGGAGGTCTAGGGGTATTTATTCTTAATCGTTTAGAAAGTAATTCTCCTGTTTTTGTATTAACAATAGCAGCTTTAATTCCTGTTCCTCCTATATCTATTCCTAAAACTTTCATATTAAATAAATTTTTGTTGTCTTTTTACTTCAAAAATAACAATAGCAGCAGCAACAGAAACATTCATGGAATCTATTTGTCCTAGCATTGGTATGTTAATATTTCGTGTAGAGTTTTCTCTCCATATTTCTGTCAACCCTTTAGCTTCTGCTCCGACAACTATAGCTGTTGCATCTTTATAAACTTCTCTATGATATTCGTTAGAGTTCTGCAGCGTAGTAGAATAAATTTTAATTTTATTCTTTTTTAAATATGAAATGATTTCTTTAGAAGTTCCTGTTGCTATTTGATTTGTAAATACACACCCAATACTAGATCTAATAATATTTGAATTATATAAGTCTGTTTTAGGTTCTGCTATAAAAACTGCGTCTATATTAGCTGCATCTGCTGTTCTTAACATAGCGCCAATATTTCCTGGTTTTTCTGGAGCTTCTGCTATTAGTATTACAGGTTTATTATTTTTGAAATGGATATCCTCTATTGAGAATGTTTTTGTTTTTGCAACAGCTACAATACCTTCAGTAGAATCTCTGTAAGCTATTTTTTGATATACTTCCTTTGAGATTTCTACTCTTTTTATATTTTCATCAAAAAGGTGTGATATCTCATTTTCAGTAATTAAATCTTTATTATAAAGAATAGCCTCAAATTTATATTTTCCTTTTATTGCTAATGAAATCTCTCGTTTTCCTTCTATAATAAATAACCCTTGTTTTTTACGCTCACGAGATTTTTCTTGAAGTTTTAATATATTTTTTATATAAGGATTTTGTGTACTTGAAATAGCTATCATCTTAGCAAATATAACTATTTGTATGTATTGCCAAAAAACTTATTATTATTAATGTAAATCTTTCACAAAGATAAAAATTAAATGATCTTTAATAATTATTAGTCGTCTTAAAGTCGATACTAATTATTTTTATTTTGATACTTATTAGAGTAGCGTTTCCAAAGTTTTGTTTGGTGTGTTTCTAAACTAATTTTTCTACCTTGAATAAATCCTGCAGTTAGTATATTACCCTTCATCTCTAAAGCATCACCTTCAGAAATAAATAATGTAGCATCCTTACCTTCCTCTATTGTTCCTACAAAGCTATCTATCCCTAAAATTTTTGCATTGTTTGAAGTAATCATTTTTAATGCTTCTTCTTTATCAATACCATAAGCAGCATATGTTCCTGCATAAAAAGGTAAATTTCTTGTATTCATACGTTCCATATCTCCTTCCATACCCAAACCTACTGTAATCCCTTTATCAATTAATATTTTAGCGTTTCTATAGGATAGATCATAGTCGTCATCTTCACCACTAGGTATTCTGTGTGAACGATCTATTATGACAGGTATATTATTTTTTATTAATAAATCTGAGACATTTTCTGCTCCTTGTGCGTGAACTAAAACAATATTATTGATTCCTACTGTTTTCATTTTGTTAATAGCATCTGTTATTTCTTTTTCTCCATTTACATGTATAAAAATTTTTTGAGAGCCGTTGAATAGTCTCTTTGTAGCGGCAAAAGGTATATTCTCGATAACTTGTTCATTTATTAAATACCTTTTAGCGTCAGAAAAATAATTTGTTATTTTATTTATATTTTCGATATATTTTGGATCTTGTTTTAAACCAGGATCTTCTCCTAACCACCAACGACCACTAGTTATACTTTTTGGCCAGTTCATATGAATAGCATCATCAATATTGATCACTGCGTCTTCCCAGTTCCAGGCATCAAATTGCATTACAGAAGACGTACCAGAAATAACACCACCTCTTGGTGTTATTTGAGCCATAAACACTCCATTAGGACGCATAGACTCTATTACTTTACTTTCTGCATTGTAAGCGATTAGACTTCTTATATGGGGTAACATTGAACCTACTTCATCTTCGTCATTAGTTGCTCTTACAGCATCTATTTCAACCAATCCTAAAGAAGTATTTGCTGCAATAAATCCAGGGTATACATGCTTTCCTTTTGCATAAATAATTGTTCCTTCTCTAGCAATTTTTGTCATTGCATTTCCTACAAAAGTAAGTTTACCGTTTTTAAACATAATCAAACAGTCTTCGATTATTTTCCCGTTTCCTAGATGAGCAGTTGCACCTTCTATAGTATAACCTTTAGTTTGTATTGGTGCTGGTGTTTGTTGTGCTAAAAGATTCCCTATAAATAAGAAACAAATTATGCTATAAATATATTTATTTTTCATTTTATTATTTTTTAGTTGTTATTCTGAATCACAGTGAAAGTTTCTATTTCTTTTTTTCTTTGGTAATTGAGTTTCACTACCAGCCATTTTTTCATCCAACATCATTTTAATTAATTTACTTTTTTCAGATTGAATAGCTTTTCTTTTTTCTAAATCTTTATTTATATCAAAGTAAATAGTACCATCTATAATAGTAGTTTCTGCTTTTGCATAAATAGATAAAGGATTATTGTTCCATAGAACTAAATCTGCATCTTTTCCTTCTTTTATACTTCCAGTTCTGTTGTCTAAATGTAATAATTTAGCAGGATTAATTGTTACCATTTTCCAGGCCTCTTTCTCAGACATACCCCCGTATTTAATACTTTTTGCAGCTTCCTGATTCAATCTTCTGGACATTTCTCTATCGTCTGAATTGATAGCGACTGTAATACCCTGGTTTGCCATTATTGCAGCATTGTAAGGAATAGCGTCTAGAACCTCATATTTATATGCCCACCAATCTGAAAAGGTTGAAGCTCCTACGCCATGGGCTTTCATTTTATCTGCAACTTTATAACCTTCTAGAATATGTGTAAATGTATTAATGTTAAAATTGAATTTTTCTGCAACTTTCATTAACATATTAATTTCTGACTGAATATATGAATGACAGGAAATAAAACGCTCTTTGTTAATTATTTCTGCCAATGTTTCTAATTCTATATCTTTTCTGAAAGGCTTTCCACTTTTCTTTAAAGCATCATATTCTTTCGCTCTTTGGAAATAATCAATAAAAACTTGTTCAGTACCCATCCTAGTTTGTGGAAAACGGACTTTATTATTTTCTCCCCAATTAGACTGTTTTACGTTTTCTCCCAAAGCGAATTTTATATACTTAGGTGAGTTGTTTATTAGCATCCCCTTTGCATTTTCTCCCCATTTTAATTTTATAATCGCGGAACGACCACCTATTGGGTTTGCAGAACCATGTAGAATTTGAATAGTAGTAACACCACCAGCTAAATTCCTGTAAATGTTCATGTCATTAGGGTTCACAACATCTTCAATTGTTACTTCTGCTGTTGAATTATGGCCAGATTCATTTACTGCAGATGTAGCAATATGTGAATGCTCATCAATAATTCCCGCTGTTAAATATTTTCCAGATCCATTAATAACTTTAGCTCCTCTGTAATTTAAGTTTTTTCCGATTTTATGAATTTTTCCATTTTTTATTAAAACATCTGTATTTTCTAATACTCCTTCTTTTTCAGAAGTCCATACCGTAGCGTTTTTAACTAAAATTGTTTCTTTATTTGGGATGTCATAATTACCATATCCAACATTAGGGAAACTAACAGGAAAGAGTATTAATTCTTTCTTCTTTTTTTCCTTTTTCCTTTTTCCTTTTTCCTTGTTTTTTTGCTTTACAGCTTCCCATGAAGTTTTTTTATTAGACTCATCATAGAGAATACCTCTAATTAAATTTTTATCACTTTGAACTTGACCAACTAATCGTTTATATCCAATAGAATCTTTAAAAGTAATATTAATCCAACTGTCTTTAAATGAAAATTTAGATTTAACGATTTTATTTTTAAATTTTAAAACACCAACTTGTTTAGTTTTTTTACCTGTAATATTTAGCTTATAATTATTATTATTTACAGTCAAGTCATATTGACCATTAATATCTTCTATATCCATATTGATAATAATATTTTTATCTCCTTGAACCCAATTTTCATAAATAATTGTTTTTGCATCAAATATATCTCCAGATGTGATTATAAAATTAGCATAACTATCAACTTTTAAATTCCCAATATTTGTTTTCCCTAGAATTCTAGCTGGAATTGAGGTTAAAGCTTCTAATGCTTTCTCTTTGTCGAAACCGTATTTTATTGCTTTTCTTAGATTTTTATGAAATAAAGCTATAGATTTTAATTTATGTGTAGTTAATGCAAATTCAATTCCATTTTTATCCAAAACAGATAAATTTGAAGGCTCCTGATTCCACTTACGTAAATCACTTAATGCAATATTTTTAGACACCAATGGATTGCTTAAATCATATGCTTTTCTGAAATTGATTGGGATTATAAAACGAGCATTAGTTTTCTTTATGTCTTCAATACGCTCAAATTCGTCGCCACCTCCAACAATAGTATATTGAATTCCAAATTCATCTCCTACTTTGTCTGCTCTTAAAACATCTAAATGATTTCCACTCTCAAATATTTGTGTTAATTTTTTATTATTATTTAGAGCTTCCAAAGAGGCATCTTTGTTTTTCATATTTCCACTAGCATACCAATCTGCATCTAAATAAGTTTGTCGCAATAAAGCCATTGCACCCATCCTAGATGTTGGATAAGATTGACGAGACTTTACGCTTTTTTCAAATGATAAATATTGAGCAGATTTATAATCTAAAATTCTATATGAATCAGATGTAGCTAGATTTAGAGCAACTAGCATTCCATTTCCTCTAATAATGCCATCTTGTAAATGTGTATTTACAACCCCAAAACCAGCATTTAAAAATTCTTTGGCTTTTTTTGAATCAAATATAAAATTCTTTTTAGATTCAGTTTCTGGTCTAATATGATCATTCCAATAAAAACCTTTTCTTGAAGCATCATATTGAGGTACTCTACTATTAGATTGACTTCTTTTTGGTTTTGTAATTCCAAAACTCGAATACAAATCAATAAATGAAGGATATATTGTTTTTCCATTTAAATCGATCGTTTTAGCCCCTAGAGGAATTTTTATAGATTTTCCGATAGCAAGAATTTTACCATCTTTTATTAATAAAGCTCCTTTTTTAATAATCTTATTTGCAGTTACGTATATAGTAGCATTCTTTATAGCGATCGTTGTGTTTTTTGCAGTTTTCACCCCCGTATTAGTTGGGAAATAATCTTGTGAATTGGTAGTTGAAATTGTGAATAATAATAATAATAATAAGAGTAGTTTTTTCATTGTGGAGTTTTTTTTTATCGATGTTAATAAAGCAATTACTAATATAAATTTAGTTTTTAATACTGTTATTTTTAATTTTTAGAAATTATAACACTTATAAGAAATGAAAACCTGATTCAGATGTTAATTTTTAAAGCATCTAATTTAATGAAAATTTAATATTAAAATAAGAAATCAATAAATTAACAACATAATTATAGGATTTAATTCCTCTAGGTTGATTATTCGCTTTTAAATAAATATCATAACCTTTTTTTATTATTGGTTCAAAAGGATTTTTATATGATTTCCAGAAAGCATTACTTTTGTTGAAATCTTTAATTCCACCAATGTTTAAGTCTTCCCAAATTTTATTAAATGCATGTTGATCTCTTTTTTTCACCTCTTTAATTAAATAAATAAAAGCCATTCTATAACTTGCATATTTAAAATAAATATCATCATGGTTATTAGAAGCTAAAAACCCAATAAAATTTGCTTCATCTTCTGCTGCATAACCAATTTGATGAGCAATTTCATGATAAGTTGTTGTAGGATAGCCATTTTTGGAATAAGATTATTTACTTGTGCTTCTCCTGTAAACGGGTTAAAATATCCGGAAGTTCCATTATAAGACTGAAAAGTACTTATTAGAGAACTTTTAACTGATGAATATTTATATTCTAGTTGAGGGTAATCTTTTTCTAAATTTCTGAGGCCCTCAAAAGCCATTTCATAAATTTTTTCTCTAGAAACTTTATTTTCAACCATTAAACTATCATTATCCGTAATTTCTAATTGATAAAAATTTAGTTTTTTGAGTACATAGTTAGTCGTCTTTAACAATTCTTTATTTGTATGGCTAGTTTTTGTGTAGCCTAAGTTTTTAGCTAAGGGTTCTCTATAATAATTTAACCCCCAGAAGAGGTAAAAGAAAAAGTAAATCACTGATAAAAAAGCAGTTAAGTTTAAAAAAATATTTCTAAAATTTTTAAATCTTGTGATTATCAATTTAAATAAAAATCGAAATAAAATCAACAATAAAAATCCAATTACAATATCACCAACAGAAAAAGGAATACTACCAAACAAAACTCTAAATAGTGATGAAATTAATGGGTATAACCACATTGAATAATATTTTTCAATAATATTCGAATGATTACCAGCTAATTGAACAAGTATCACTTGTATAGGAAGTAAAATAGTAAGAATAATATGTATTTTATTATTTTTCATTTAGGTAAAAATAATAAATCAAATTAGAAGTTGACTGTTTATTAACATGATAATAACAATTTAGTTTACAATAATTGTCAACAAATAAAAGTAGTAATTCATAAATGATAACCAATGTAAAAAATTATATTTGTGTGTATGGAAAAAACGAATGTAATTGCTGGTAAAAAAGTAGATAAATCAAGAATCATAAGTCTTGAGAAGGGTAAGATCCCTCCTCAAGCTGTTGAGTTAGAAGAAGCTGTATTGGGAGCGATGATGATTGATAAAAAAGGAATTGATGATGTAATAGATATCTTAAGTCCAGACGCTTTTTATGATTCCAAACATCATGAAATTTATGCTGTTATATTTGAGTTGTTTCAAAATTCCGAACCGATTGATTTATTGACAGTATCTAATTTGTTGAAAAAGAACGGAAAACTAGAATATGTTGGTGGTGATTTTTTTTTAATCAGATTAACTCAAAAAGTAGCATCTTCGGCACATATTGAATTCCATGCAAGAATTATTTTACAAAAATATATTCAACGAAGATTAATTTCTATTTCAAGTGAAATTATAGAAAATGCATATGATGAAAGTACAGATGTATTTGATTTATTGGATGATGCAGAGGGAAAGTTGTTTGAGGTTACACAAGGAAATTTAAAAAAGAGTTCAGAAGAAGCTGGCTCACTAGTAAAACAAGCTTTAAAGAAAATACAAGAAATTGGCAATGAAGGAGGTATGTCAGGTTTAGCTACAGGGTTTACTAAATTAGATGCCTTGACCTCTGGTTGGCAGCCATCTGATTTAGTAATTATTGCTGCGCGACCTGGTATGGGTAAAACTGCATTTGTTATATCAATGGCAAAAAATATGGCAATCGATTTCAATCATGGTGTAGCTGTATTTTCACTAGAAATGTCTTCCGTTCAGTTGATAACCCGTATGATTTCATCAGAAACTGGTTTGACATCAGAAAAATTAAGAAAAGGTAATTTAGAACCTCATGAATGGGAGCAATTAAATGTTAAAGTTAAGAGGCTCTCTGATGCCCCAATATTTATTGATGATACACCATCTTTATCCATTTTTGATCTTCGTGCAAAAGCTAGAAGACTAGTATCCCAACATGGTGTAAAAATTATTGTAATAGATTATTTACAATTAATGACAGCTGGAAGTAAAGCTGGAGGTAATCGTGAACAAGAAATTTCAATGATTTCAAGAAACTTAAAAGCTTTAGCGAAAGAATTGGAAGTTCCTGTTATTGCTTTATCACAATTATCTCGTGCCGTAGAGACTCGTGGTGGTAGTAAAAGACCTTTATTGTCTGATTTACGTGAATCGGGAGCTATAGAACAAGATGCAGATATTGTAAGCTTTATTTTCCGCCCAGAATATTATGGAATGACAGAATGGGACGATGATGAACATACTCCTTGTGAAGGGCAAGGAGAATTTATTATTGCAAAACACAGAAATGGTGGTTTGGATAATATAAGATTAAAGTTTACTGGACATTTAGCAAAATTCTCAGATTTAGAAGAAGGATTTAGTTCTGAATTTCAGTCTTCTATGAATGCTGACTTTTCAGATGATGTTTTTCCAGATCAAAGAATTGAACCAAAAGATGCTTTTGGAGCTGACGATGTTCCTTTTTAAGACAAAAAAACTACTTAAAAGCATAAATAAAAAACTGTTAATAAATCTTAGATAAATAAATTTTAAAGTAGATTCAAATCCATCCACTTTTGTATTTTTGCCTCAACAAATATCATTTTAAAATGTCAAATACACAACAATTACAAGATTTTACTCAACAAGTTCGTAGAGATATTTTACGCATGGTTCACAAAGTAAATTCAGGACATCCTGGAGGTTCTTTAGGTTGTGCAGAGTTCATTACATGTCTTTATCAAGAAGTTATGGAATATTCCACAGCCTTTGATATGGACGGTAAAGACGAGGATTTATTCTTTTTATCAAATGGGCATATCTCTCCAGTATTTTATAGTGTTTTAGCACATAGTGGTTTTTTTCCAGTGTCAGAACTTGCTACTTTTAGACTATTAAATACTCGTTTGCAAGGACACCCTACTACTCATGAAGGATTACCAGGTATAAGAATAGCCTCAGGTTCTTTAGGTCAAGGAATGTCAGTTGCTTTAGGTGCTGCCGAAGCAAAGAAATTAAATGAAGATGATAAAATAATTTATACATTACACGGAGATGGTGAATTACAAGAAGGACAAAATTGGGAAGCAATTATGTATGCTTCTGCAAAAAAAGTAGATAATATAATTTGTACTATTGATTTAAACGGAAAACAAATTGACGGAGCTACTGATGATGTATTGGCTATGGGTAGTATTAAAGCTAAATTTGAAGCCTTTGATTGGGATGTTATAGTTGTAGAAAAAGGAAATGATATTGAAGCTATTCTATTCGCCTTATCAGCAGCTAAGCAAAAAACAGGAAAAGGAAAGCCTGTTTGTATTTTATTACACACAGAAATGGGTAATGGAGTAGACTTCATGATGCATACACATGCTTGGCATGGAAAAGCACCTAGTGACGAACAATTAGAGAATGCATTGTCTCAAAATCCAGTAACACTAGGAGACTACTAATAATAAGTAAATTTATAGTTCTTATAATAACCTACAATTCAATTTGTAGGTTTTTTTTATGTTTTTATTTAGAATAAAAACGTGGGAATACCATTATCTTTACATTGTAATTATATTAAAAATTTATATGAAAATAGGCATTGTTTGCTACCCAACATTTGGAGGGAGTGGAGTATTAGCAACTGAATTAGGAATGGCATTGGCGGACAAAGGACATCAGGTACACTTTATTACATACAACCAACCTGTCCGTTTAGATTTCATTTCAGATAATTTGCATTTTCATGAAGTACTATTAGAAGAATATCCCTTGTTTCACTATCAACCCTATGAATTAGCTCTTTCTACTAAAATGGTTGATGTTGTAGAGAAATATAATTTAGATGTTTTGCATGTTCACTATGCTATTCCACATGCTTATGCAGCTTATATGGCAAAGTTAATGTTAAAGGAAAAGGGCATTCATATAAAAGTAGTAACAACTCTTCATGGAACAGATATTACACTAGTTGGTAGTCATCCCACCTACAAAACAGCTGTTGAATTTAGTATCAATAATTCTGATATTGTAACTTCAGTGTCAACAAATTTAAAAAACACCACCAATAGATTATTTAATATAAAAAAAGATATTCAAGTAATATATAATTTTATAGATGTTGAGAAATATGATCATGCAAATCATGAAGAATGTAAAAGAATATCAATAGCAAAGCCTGAGGAGAGAATCTTAACACATGTCAGTAATTTTAGACCTGTAAAAAGGACAGAAGATGTAATTCGAATTTTCAATCTAGTACAAAAAGAAATACCATCAAAATTATTAATGGTTGGAGATGGTCCAGAAAGAGTCAAAACAGAAGAATTA
>FUWD012825832.1_pt1 | contig 25933 bp, 26 predicted proteins | sample 1063281 | NCBI WGS metagenome assembly FUWD01 (sample SAMEA79048168, study PRJEB19326) | metagenome | biome: marine | reverse complement strand
TTCAGTGTTGGTGATTCAATTGAAGTTATCCTTCCTAGTGGCTGTTTTAATACTGTAGTTGAATCAATAACTACCGAACATAAAGAAGATATAGAGGTGGCAAAAGGTAGTGGCTATCGTGTATGGATACCGATGCAAGAGATAAACCCAGAGCTGGGATTTATTGCTAGAAACTTTGATGAAAGAATTAAAATTAAAAGTAAAAACATTCAAAAAGACTCTACCAAAAAAATTCGCAGACCGTCTTGGTAATTTAATATCCCTATGAAGTATAATGTTGTTTTTTATAGGTAGACAAGTTAGTGCTCGAAAATATTAATTCACCAGTAGATATTAAAAAGCTCGACATAGAGCAACTCCAATCTTTAGCGAGTGAGATTCGTGAGTTTTTAATTGAAAACGTCCAAAAAACAGGTGGCCACTTGGCTCCAAACCTTGGAACCATTGAGCTAACTATTGCCCTGCATTATGTCTTTGATACACCTGAAGATAGTCTTGTTTTTGACGTTGGACACCAGGCATACACACATAAAATTCTTACTGGTAGGCATAGTAGAATGCATACCTTAAGGCAAAAAGATGGAATCTCAGGCTTTACCAAAATTTCTGAAAGTGAGCATGATGCTTTTGGTGCTGGACATTCAAGCACATCTATCAGTAGCGCTCTTGGAATTGCAGTCGCAAATAAGATAAAAGGCAAAGACAACAAATCTATAGCTATTATTGGTGATGGAGCTCTAACTGGTGGTATGTCCTTCGAGGCCCTAAATCATGCAGGCGATAGTGATGCAGATATTTTGATTATCTTAAATGATAACGATATGAGCATTTCCAAAAATGTTGGGGCAATGAGTAAATATCTAACCAGACTAATGTCAGGAAAGGTGTATTCAACAATGAAATCTAAGTCTCTAGGTTTTCTAGAGAAAATGCCATTAATGCATGAGCTTGCTAAAAGGTCAGAAGAGCATTTAAAAGGAATGATATTACCTGGCACATTGTTTGAAGAGCTTGGGATTAATTATTTTGGCCCTATTGATGGTCATGACATATCTTCATTAATTAAAACTCTACAAAACCTCAAAGACCAAAACCACCCAAGAATGCTGCATGTGATTACCAAAAAAGGGCAAGGGCTGGAAACTGCTGAGAAAGACCCACAAAAGTTTCACGGCATATCTCCATCATCTTCAGGTAGCTCGTCTTTGCCTAGCTATAGCGAAGTTTTCGGAGAATGGCTTATCGATAAGGCATCAAATGATAAACATTTAATAGCTATAACTCCTGCCATGTCTGCGGGTTCAGGAATGATGAAATTTGTAGAAAAATTCCCTAACCAATACTTCGATGTAGGTATAGCGGAACAGCATGCAATAACTTTTGCTGGCGGTATAGCAACGAAGGGCCTTAAACCAATTGTTGCGATTTATTCTACTTTTTTGCAGAGGGGATACGATCAACTTATTCATGATATTGCCCTACAGAATCTTAATGTGGTTTTTGCAATTGACCGTGCAGGATTAGTAGGTGCTGACGGAGCAACACATTCTGGAAGTTTTGACTTAAGCTTTTTAAGGTGTATTCCAAATTTAGTAATTATGGCGCCTAGTGACGCTCAAGAAATGTACAAAATGCTGAATACTGCATTTATTACTGAAGGTCCAGTCTGTGTAAGATACCCAAGAAGTCAATCCCAGCAAGCTGAATACCAGTCTTCAGATGTAATAGAAATTGGGAAAGCCAAAATCATCAAAAAAGGTGTAAAAAATGCCATTTTATCTTTCGGAACGACTATGCAAGAGGCATTGATTGCAGCAGAAAAAATAAATGCAACTCTTGTTGACATGAGATTTATTAAGCCTTTAGATGAAAAATTAATTAAAGAATTATCTTTAAATCACGAAAGACTGATTTCCATTGAAGATAATGTAGTTAGTGGAGGAGCTGGAAGTGCGATTAGTGAATGCTTACAGAGGAACAACATAAAAACACCGTTAACTATTCTTGGTCTTCCAGACGAGTTCAGTGAGCAAGGAACCCAAAATGAACTTTACGCTTTGTATGGAATTAACTCTGAAACTATAGTAAATGCTGCAGAAAAATGAAAAAAACCCTAAAAAGATTTAGCCCAAAGGCCTCAGAAATAAAAAGCCATAAAAATCTGGGCTGGCTTTCTAAGCATCTACATGACCCTAGTCTTTGGAATTTTAATAGACGCTCAATATCTAAGGCATTTGCTGTTGGTCTATTTTGCACATTTATTCCAGTACCATTTCAAATGCTTATCGCAGCACCAAGTGCAATAATATTTTCAGCAAACCTGCCAATATCTATAGCTTTAGTATGGATTTCTAATCCTATAACAATGCCATTTATCTTCTATTTAGCATATAAACTGGGTGCCATGATATTGGACACTCCAATTGAAAAAAACTTTATGCAATCTATCCAATATGTGTACCAAGGTAAGGGTGACATATTAGAAATGTTAAATAGAGTTGGCGAAGTATTTGGTCCTATTTGGCAGCCATTCTTACTTGGAAATCTGTTATTCTCAATTATAGGTTCATTGCTTGGATATTGGATAGTACAATTAATTTACAGAAATATGCGCAATAAAAGAAAACTTAGAAGGTATTAATCTTTCCTCTAATTTGTTTTTCAAGTTCATCAACTAAAGATTTATTGCTAATTTTTGAATGGGTCTTGCCGTCAACATAAAGAAGATTTGGACTACCTCCAGTTAAACCAATAGAGACCTCTTTTGCTTCTCCAGGGCCATTAACAACACAACCAATAACCGCCACATCTATAGGCTCGGTTATATCTTCTAGTCTGGATTCAAGTTCATTAACTACAGAGATAACATCAAATTTCTGCCTAGAGCATGACGGGCAGGCAATCAAATTTACCCCTTTTTTTCGCAAATTAAGGGACTTCAATATGTCAAAACCTACCTTAACTTCATTTACCGGGTCAGACGCCAAAGATACACGTATTGTATCTCCTATCCCATCTGCAAGTAACATACCTAAGCCAATAGAAGATTTAACAGTGCCAGAACGAAATGAACCAGCCTCTGTAATTCCCAAGTGTAGAGGGTTATCTATTTGTGAGGATAACTGTCTATATGCAAATACTGTCATAAAAACATCTGAAGCTTTCAGAGACAACTTATAGTTATCAAAGTTTAGCCTGTTCAATATATCAATATGTCTAAAAGCAGACTCTACCATTGCTTCTGGAGTTGGCTCAATATATTTTTTCTGTAAATCTTTCTCTAATGATCCAGCATTAACACCTATTCGTATAGGTATATTGTTGTCTTTTGCAGATTCAACAACTTCCTTAATACGGTCTTCTCTGCCTATATTGCCTGGATTAATTCGTAAACAGTCTGCACCATACTTGGCAACCTTTAGAGCAATTTTATAATCAAAATGTATGTCTGCAATAATAGGAATATTTGACAGTTTTTTTATTTCTTTAAAAGACTCTGCAGCATCCATTGTGGGTACAGATACACGGACCATATCGGCACCTGCACTAGCTATTGCATTAATTTGGCTAACAGTAGAGTCAATATCACAAGTATTTGTGTTAGTCATACTTTGAACTGAAATTGGAGCGTCTCCACCTACAGCGACATCTCCAACAAAAATTTGTTTTGATTTTCTTCTAGTAATTTTATGAATTGGCTTCATACTTATTGTTGTTTGTCAGATAATTTATTATGAACCTGCGATACTTCGTCTAGCTGTTCTATTTCATATATCGTTTCTTGAATTGCACTAACATTCACTTCCTCAACTTTACTTGCCTTAATATCGTTAGGTAATATTTTTTTTGGCTCACTAATAAATATAAGACCGGGCTCATCATTAGTTATTACTTTTTCTTTGGTAAACAACATATAAGAGACAAGCAAAGCAATCAATAATATAAAGATTATCAATAATTTTGGCTTATACTTTATCTTGCTGTGGTATGGGTAGTAGTCAATTCCGTCCATTATTTTTTAATGATCTATTGCTTTTATCTATAACTTTTCCCGCAAGTTGACCACATGCCGCATCAACGCCCTCTCCTCGGGTACGCCTAGTCATAGTACGAATACCAGATTTATGTAAAATATCTTGAAAATGTTTAATTGTAGCCGTTTTTGATGTTTTATATTGTGTTTTTTCGAATGTATTAAATGGAATCAAATTAACTTTAGTCGGCATACCTTTTAATAATTTTACTAATTTATTTGCATGTTCAAAAGTATCATTTATACCATCAAGCATGACATATTCAATTAGAATGTGGCGCTGCTGATCGCCAGAATTAAGGTAATTATTGCAAGCCTCTAGAAGAGACTTTATCGGATACTTTTGATTTATTGGTACCAATATATCTCTCAATTCGTCATCGGGTGCATGTAGAGATATCGCTAAACTTACTGGTGTTTTTTGCGCCATCCTTATAAGTGCAGGAACAACACCTGAGGTAGATATTGTAACTTTACGCCTTGAAAGCCCAAAGGCCATATCATCTAGCAATATATTGCAAGCATCAAAAACAGCCTTTTCATTTAGTAAGGGTTCACCCATACCCATAAAAACAACGTTAGATATGTTTTTATTGTTGTCACTCAAATACTGTTTTGCAATGACCACTTGCGCAATAATTTCTTCAGTTTTTAGGTTGCGATTAAAGCCCTGCATACCAGTAGAACAGAATGTGCAAGCCAAAGAGCAGCCAACTTGAGACGAAATACACAACGTACCTCTGTCATTTTCTGGAATATAAACCATTTCAATCTGGTTATTACAGCCAAGGTCTAATAACCACTTTATTACCCCATCTGAAGCAAAATTTTGCTTGGATACTTTAGGCAAATCTAGACTGGCAAGGGAACATAACTTTGACCTTAAATTTTTACTAAGGTTAAGCATGTCATTAAAGTTATACACCTCTTTATGGTAAACCCATTGCATCAGCTGCCTTGTTCTGTATGGTTTTTCACCTATTTGTGAAAAGAACTCATTTAGTTGTTGCTGGGTAAATCCTAATAGATTATTTTTTTCTAACATTCCAAGTATCTTAAACTAAAACAGCGCAGAATGACCGCGCTGTTTTAAAAAATAATACAAACAAACTAACGTGTTCTTGGGCAGACTCCGTCACTACCAAAGAAATATTCGATCTCAATAGCTGCATTCTCTAGTGAGTCAGAACCATGGACAGCATTTTCATCTAAAGATTCTGCAAAATCAGCACGTATAGTGCCTGCTTGAGCCTCTTTAGGGTTAGTTGCACCCATAATTTCACGGTGCTTAATAACAGCATTTTCCGCTTCAAGAACTTGTACCATTACTGGGCCTGAAGTCATAAAATCTACAAGGTCATTATAAAATGGTCGCTCCTTATGGACTTCATAAAAGCCCCCAGCAAGCTCGTCATCTAAGTGCAACATTTTTGCGGCCACAATTCTAAATCCAGCCTCTTCAAAGCGAGAATAAATTTGACCAATAACGTTTTTCGCAACTGCGTCTGGTTTAATGATTGATAGAGTGCGTTCCATTAGTTTATCTCCACTATAATAAAATAAAGCGGGTATTTTATCATAACGATATTGTTGAGCTATTAAATACTAATGGTATTTATATAGATTTATTGCCTTATAAAAAAAAGGCACCCTTTATGGATGCCCTTTTTTATAATTTCTAAAGAATCAATTAGTTATTAACTGCGTCTTTTAATGCTTTACCTGCCTTGAACGCCGCAACCTTTGATGCCGCTATTTGAATTGCAGCCCCAGTTTGAGGATTACGACCTGTACGAGCTGCACGATCTCTAACAACGAAACTACCAAATCCAGTCAACTGGACTCCGTTACCACTAGCCATTGCACCAGTTATAGCATCAGTGGCCGCATTTAGAGCTCTGCCTGCATCTGCTTTGGAAAGATTAGCTGAAGATGCTATTGCATCTATTAACTCTGATTTATTCATTTTTTTCTCCTTTATGTTTAATTATTCTTGGATACCAAATGTCAAAGGGCATTATTAAGGAGGTAAGTGTATTAAAACGAATCATTAAAAGCCAACCTCCAACATTCGACATCTACAATTATAAGGAATATATCTCATTAAAGTAAACAAATTATTAAAAAAACGTGCTATTTATAGATATTTAACAAATATCACAACTAAACTTTATTCTATCTTGGAATATTTTTATCTTTAAGGGCTCTTTGTTTGTCTCTATTCCAGTCCCTCTCTTTAATATCTTGACGCTTGTCATGAGACTTCTTGCCTTTTGCTAATCCAATCTCTAGTTTGACTTTGCCTCTAGCCCAGTATAGTTTCAAGGGGACTACAGTTGCACCTTTTTGATTAACCTTGTCCCTGATGCGATTAATTTCTAGCCTATTTAAAAGTAATTTACGAAGCCTTGTAGGATCTGTCAAGATATGTGTAGATGCACTATTTAAAGGAGAAAAGTGAGCACCAAATAAAAACATTTCATTATCTTTTAAGATAACATAACTTTCTTTAATTTGTGCCTTCCCTTCTCTCAAGCTTTTAACTTCCCAACCCTCTAAAGATAGTCCAGCTTCTAGCGATTGTTCGATAAAATAGTCATGCCTTGCTTTTTTATTAACAGCAATAGTATTTGAAATTTTTTTTATTTTTTTAGATTTGTTGACCATAAAGATCTTTGTATATGCATAATATTTCAAAAAGTGCCATCGTACCTTACTCTTGCAAAGAAATGTATCAACTAGTAAACCAGGTTGATAGATATCCAGAGTTTCTAGACTGGTGCACCAGTACTTCTATTTTAAATCAAACTGAAGATCAAGTTACAGCCTCAGTCAAGATAAATAAGAGCGCATTTAATCAAAGCTTCACCACGATAAACAATCTTACACCTAATAAACGCATAGATATGCAGCTTAAAGATGGGCCATTTAGTCATCTATCTGGTTATTGGAAATTCACTAAGCTTAACAATAGCGCCTGCAAAGTCGAGCTACAATTGCAGTTTGATTTTTCTTCAAAATTGGTAGATGTAGCTATTTCACCTATATTTAGCTCTATAGCCAATTCTCAGTTAGATGCTTTTGTTAAAAGAGCTAAATATGTTTATGGATAGACAAATTGTATTATTTAACAAACCATTCGGGGTTCTTTGCCAGTTTAGTGGCGAAAATAAAAACCTTTCTGATTACATAGAAATAAAAAACATCTATCCAGCTGGAAGACTTGACAAGGATTCTGAGGGATTGGTTGTATTAACAAATGACGGTAAACTACAAAATCAGATATCTAATCCAAAATTTAACAAAGAAAAAACATACGTTGCTCAAGTTGAAGGACAAATAACTAGTTCTGCAATAGACAAACTATGTTCTGGCGTTTATCTAAAAGATGGGCTCACCAAAAAAGCTAAAGCTAGAGAAATACCAGAACCAGAATGGCTATGGCCGAGAAAACCGCCTATCAGGTTTAGAAAAAATATACCTACCTCTTGGCTCGAAGTTAAACTAACTGAAGGCAGAAATAGGCAGCTAAGAAGGATGAGCGCCAAGGTGGGTTTTCCTGTGCTTAGGCTGATTCGTACCCATATAGGGGAATGGTCGATAGAAAATATAAATCCAGGTAAACACAAATGAATCCATTTGAGTTAGCTCACAGTGCACTTATGAGTTGCAATATAGATGAAAAAATTGAGCTAACCAACAAACTCTATTTCGATAGCCTAAATGAAGACTTAAATTACAAGATAAATCACCATCTACACAAAATTAAAGAGCCTGGAAGACCGCCAAAACCCAACCTTGTTAGGTTCCAAAATGTGCCAAAACGTGACAATTCAGATGTTGGCATGATCAAAACCATACATGCTATCTGTCATATTGAATTTAATGCAATAAATCTAGCACTTGACTCTGTTTACAGGTTCAGGTCTATGCCTGAAAAATTCTATAAAGATTGGATAAGGGTTGCCTTTGAAGAGGCTAAACACTTCAAACTAATTAATAATTATTTTAATGAATTAGGTTATAACTATGGCGACTTCAGTGCTCATAACGGTCTATGGACTATGACTTATGAAACAGACTACGATGTACTTAGTAGGATGGCATTAGTGCCTAGAGTTCTTGAGGCAAGAGGATTAGATGTCACCCCTAAAATTCAAAAGAAATTCAAAAACTCTAAGTTTACTAAAATGTCGGATATATTAGATATCATCTTTGCAGATGAAATTGGACATGTAAAAATTGGTAACTACTGGTTCAATTCATTGTGCAAACAAAGAGGACTTGAACCTTTAAACACATTTGACAAACTTTTAAAAAAACATGTAGGGCCAAAATTAAGAGGCCCGTTCAATTTTGAAGCAAGAAAGTTAGCGGATTTTTCTCAAACTGAACTCGATTACCTGATTTCTAGTTGATATTATCCAGCCAATTACCTATTTTCTCTACCAATAACTTGACAGTATCGCGCTCTTGGTAATAATGGTCAGCATTCTCTACAAGCAATTGCAGATTTCTATTGTTGCCTTTGTTAAGCAATGGTTTTCTTTGTTTTGCAAGTCTAACAACCCCAGGGTAGTCTTTTTCGCCAAAAATATCTAGTATCGGCATATCCATTTTTGCTAACGGAAACTGCCTGATAATTTTTTGTTTGTAGTCAGTTGCGCCCATTCCAATGCCAACATAGGCTGAAATATCAGAATTACCATACTTGTCAATATAACTCATAGACATATGAGCACCACAGCCATGTGCAACTATAACTATGTTATTTATATCTTGTTCTTTAAAAAAGTCAATCGCGGCACTAATACGTTGGTGTGCATATGGGAAGATTGGCACATAATCATAATACTTTGCATTCTTATCTAGAACAGGCATCTGTACTGATAGAGTGCTCCAGCCTCTCTCAGTCAGTTCAACACGGACAGGCTTAATAACGCTTGACCAGTTAGCGTGGTGGCCCCTTGAGTGGATGACAATAACCCCTCCCTTGGTGTCATCAAGCTCAGATTCAGTATAGATACTGAACACCTCTTCATCGTCTGCTAGAGATAAATATTCAACGTCACCGTCCATTACCGAGTCCTCTATCTCATTTATGATGCGTTCCTCTCTTTCAAAATCTGGAGTATTCTTTGTAAACTCGTTATAGTGCTCTAATATCATATCTCTATCACTTGTATCTACAAAGTGCTGTGTTGTAGCAAATACAGAGTGGGCAAAAAAAAGTTGCAATAAAAAACAACAACAAAAATTAAATTTATTCAACATACATTTCTCTCAGTTTATCTAATGCGTCTTGGGCATCAGGATGTTTATTGTTATTGGCAATTGTAAACCAATAGTAGGCCTTTTGGATATCGTTCAACTCTAAATACAGTGAAGCTAAATTGAATTGGGCATATTCATCATTCTGTTTTGCAGCAAGTAACCACCAATCAAGCGCCATAGACTTATTCATATCAACCCCGGAACCAAGGTAATACAGCATAGCCAGTTCGCTCTGCGCATAAAGCAGACCCTGGTTAGCTGATCTTTCAAACCAATAGAAAGCCTTCTTGGCGTCTTTTTCTACCCCTAGTCCGTGCAGATAACTCAACCCAATATTGTTCTGTGCAGCGGCATGGCCAGCATCAGCAGACTTTATCATCCACCTAAAGGCGTCATCGTTCATACCTTGCTGGGAGTACTCGAAACCAATTCTGTACCAACGCTCACTCAGAGTCTCTGCTGACACAGATGAAATTAATGTAAAAAAAAGGGAAGCCATAAGCATCCCTTTTTTTTGCTTATTGAATTTAATCAATTATCTACCCACAGTGCTTAATCCTAGTGACTGCCATGAATTCATGCCGCCACGGTAGTACTTAAGCTTGCTTGCAGGGTAACCAATCTGTAGCAATGCTCTGATAGCTGCAGGTGATTGACCACACCACAAACCATTACAGAACAAGTACAACGTCTTAGCACCAGAAAAGTCTAGTACGCCATCCATATCAGCAACACCAAATTGATCTGTTAAGATCTCAACAACAGCCATAGGATCTTTAGCTAAAGCCTTAGAGTTAATTGTGTTGAATGGAATGTTAACTGAATGTGGAATTGTGCCACCTTTTTCCGCTTTAGTCCAAGCCGGAGTACGAGCATCAATTACCATTACTGAAGTATCGCCACCAGCTACATCACGTGCAGCATGGATAACATCTAACTCAGTCACAGTATCAACCGGTGCCGGAGCAAACGGGTGAGTTGGTTGAATACAGAACGGCGGACATGGACGTGAAGTCTTTGTAAATGCCGAATGTATTTTATTACCATTCCACGCATTACGCGAAATACCAGCAACATCCAAAACACCAGAAACAATACCAACCGGCTTACTAGAAGCTACCCTGTGTGCATGGACCGCAGCATTAGTAGAACCAATATTCCAGTTATGAGTACTAGGCATAGAATCGCCAGCCTGAATTCCTGTAATTGTAAACAATGTAAAAACTAGAAAAAATATTTTATTCATAATTATCTCTCCAATAAAAGAATAAGGGGTACCTAGGCACCCCTTGCAACTGTTTTACAATGCTTCAGTCGAAAGACCAAGAGAATGCCATGAGTTCATACCACCACGGTAGTACTTAAGCTTGCTTTCTGGGTAACCAATCTGTAGCAATGCTCTGATAGCTGCAGGTGATTGACCACACCACAAACCATTACAGAACAAGTACAAAGTCTTAGCACCAGAAAAGTCTAGTACGCCATCCATATCAGCAACACCCATTTGATCTGTTAAGATCTCAACAACAGCCATAGGATCTTTAGCTAAAGCCTTAGAGTTGATTGTGTTGAATGGAATGTTAACAGCACCTTTAATTGTTCCACCCTTATCAGCTTTAGTCCAAGCCGGAGTACGAGCGTCAATTACCATTACTGAAGTGTCACCACCAGCAACATCACGTGCAGCATGTATCATGTCTAGTTCAGTTACAGTGTCAACCGAAGCTGGAGCAAACGGGTGAGTTGGCTGTATACAGAACGGCGGACATGGACGTGAAGTCTTTGTGAACGCTGAATGAATAGTATTTGTATTATCTTGATTTCTAGAAATACCAGCTACATCCATAACACCAGAAACTATGCCAACTGGCTTAGCGGTTACTGCTGTGGATGCTAATAATGCTACAGATGCAGCACTTATAACTAATGATTTAAGTTTCATATTTATTCCTCATTTTTTGGTTATAAAAGCCCTAAGGGCGCTTTATTATTAACAATGTAACTTACATTGAAAATTCTTTCTAATTATTTTAAAAGGCATTCAATAGTTGGACTAGTCACAACTTGGCTCTTCTTCTAAATTATGCTCAGCAAAGTAATCCATAACACACATTTCACGCTCATTATCATCGTCTACGTTTTCACATAAATCTCTCGCGCCATCACGCACTAATTGCATCTGTTCTTCTGTAGGATTATCACTCAAGACTGGATCTTTGCCGTGTGACAAAACTCCAACACTAGCAAAATAACCTGACATAAATACAAGTCAAAAGAAGTAATTTTTTCATCGAATTCCCGAAATATATATTCAGTTAAATTATCCATAATATATCATAACTTAACAATAGTCCATAGAGGCTACGAGGTTATATTACCTTATGGGTATGAGTGTATGCAAATATATTATGGGCTAGATTGTTATTAATCCATTATGTAAATATATAAGATTAATTTGAAGCAATATCCATTGCTTCATTTGCAAGTCTGTCTGCCATCTCATTACCTTCATCTCCGCTATGCCCTTTAACCCAATGCCAAACAACACTATGTTCATTATTTAATTGATCTAATTTTTTCCATAGATCAACGTTCTTGACCGTTTTTTTGTTGGCTGTTTTCCAGCCACGAGACTTCCAGTTAATTATCCATTCGTTGATTCCTGACATAACGTACTTGGAATCAGTAAACAAATCAATATCAATGTTTTTCGATTTAATCGCCTCTAAAGCTTTAATAGCTGCTGTAAGCTCCATACGGTTATTAGTAGTATTTAACTCTGAGCCCTTGAGTTTTTTGTCTTTATCTTCGTATCTCAGCCATACACCCCAACCCCCTATTCCAGGATTTCCTCTACATCCGCCATCTGTATGTATAACTATCTTACTCATCTACATTGATCTGTAACCAGTACTCCAATAAAGCCAGATGCCAAAGCCTTGATCCGTTAAGCGCTGTCATGTATTTTTGTGGTTCGTTAATAATATTTTGTATAAAATTTTGGTTAAAAATAGCACGATTTAGGCATTTACTAGAGGTGAGTATATCAGACATAAATTCTAAAAACTCGCCTTGTACATACTTAAGCGCAGGCATAGGAAAATAACCCTTCTTGCGATCAATAACACTATCTGGCAATAGCCCTCTGGCTATTTCCTTTAATGGGTATTTGCCTTCTTCACGCATTTTTAAATTTGGTGGCATGCTTAGTGCATGCTCTATTAACTTATAATCCATAAATGGAACCCTAGCTTCAAGGCCCCAGGCCATCGTCATGTTGTCTACCCTTTTAACTGGATCGTCCACAATCAAACGAGTTATGTCGGTACGAAAGACCTTGTCCATAAACTCATCGGCATTTGACTTAGAGAACTCTTTATTAAGCCAATCCATAGCATGGTTACCGGTATGATATTTGCTATTTACGGTTAGTAAGTATTCCTCATACGTTCTATCTATATAGTGCTTGGCAAAGCGTTCATACTCAGAACCTGATTCGGACTGCATTCTTGGATACCAAAAGTACCCTCCAAACGCCTCATCTGCGCCCTGCCCTGATAGCACAACCTTGATATGCTTAGATACCTTCTCAGAGAGTAAATAAAATGCAACTGCATCTTGGCCTACCATTGGTTCTGCCATATTGGATATGGCGTCTGCTAGTCTTGGTAGAACCTGACTATTGCTTATTACGTATTTTTTGTGATGGGTATTAAATCTGTCTACAATTTGATCAGAGTATTCAAATTCTGAACCTACCTCGTCCCCAATATCTTCAAACCCAATTGAAAATGTACGGACATATTCATGCCCTGCCTCTTTGAGCAAGCCAACCAACAAAGAAGAGTCCAAACCTCCAGAAAGCAGTACGCCGATTGGCACATCTGAAGCGCTCATCCTTTTTATTACAGCATCAGTGAGTAATTCATGTGTGCGCTCAATATATTGTTCATCGGTATGGTTTTCTTCTGGTCTGGTTGCATTTGGATACCAATAAGTCTTTTCATTCACTTTGAAATTAGAGTCAATAGTGATTGTTGTTCCTGGCTTTATTTTTTTAATTCCATTCAAAATAGTGTTCGGAGCTGGAATCACTGCATGGAGCGATAATTGTTGCTGGAGAGCCAATGAGTTAATACTATTATCAGCTCCAATAGACATAAGAGCTTGTGTATTTGAAGCAAAACTGAAGGCCTTGTCAGTAATGCTATAGTAGAGAGGCTTTATTCCCATACGATCACGTGCAATAAATAATTGATTTTTTTTCTTGTCCCATACGCAAAAGGCAAACATGCCGTCCAGTTTTTTTACGCAGCCCTCCCCCCAAAAATGATAGGCCTTAATTATTACTTCTGTGTCAGAGTGAGAAAAGAATTTGTAGCCTTTATTTGTCAAGGCCTTTCTAAGTTCTTTGTAGTTATATATTGTGCCATTAAAGACCAACACTAAATCAAGAGTTTTATCTACCATCGGCTGAGAGCCAAAGCTTGAGAGATCGATAATACTAAGTCTTTGGTGTCCAAAGCCTACATTATTGTCAATCCACTGACCCTTTGAATCAGGTCCGCGTCTGGCAATTTTATCCATCATTAGATTTAGTGAGTTAGAATTAACCGAATTATTGTCAAATCTTAACTGGCCACAAATACCGCACATATACTGATTTAAAGTCCTTTTACAAATGTAAAATATCTTATTTTAATCAATTAAAACTTGTAACTACAATAAATGTCTAAAACGCTTTATGAAAAATTAATGAGTGCTCATATCGTGCGTGAACATGATTCAACCGTGCTTATTTATATTGACCGGCAACTTATCCATGAGGTTACCTCGCCGCAGGCCTTTGACGGCTTAACTATAGCCAATAGAAAGCCATGGAGAATTAACGCCAATATAGCTGTACCTGACCATAACGTACCTACAACGGAAAGATCTTCTGGAATCAGCTCTATCAGTGATCCTGTTTCTAAATTACAGGTAGAGACCTTGGATAAAAACTGTAAAGAATTTGGGATTAACGAAATAACAATGAATGACGTTCGTCAAGGTATTGTGCATGTTATTGGTCCTGAACAAGGAGTGACTCTTCCTGGAATGAGTATAGTTTGTGGAGACTCACACACATCTACTCACGGAGCCTTGGGTGCTCTTGCTTTTGGTATTGGTACTAGTGAAGTTGAGCATGTATTGGCAACAGGATGTTTGTGGCAGTCCAAATCAAAAAACCTTAAAATTGAAGTGAATGGGAAGCTTAAACGTAACGTCAGTGCCAAGGATGTTGCACTATACATTATTGGTCAAATCGGAACAGCTGGGGGTACTGGATTTGCAATTGAATTTGCAGGGGAATGTATACGTGACATGTCAATTGAAGGCAGAATGACACTGTGTAATATGGCAATTGAAGCAGGCGCAAGGGTAGGAATGGTAGCTGTTGATAATAAAACCATCGATTACGTTAAAGGTAGACCTTTTAGTCCAAAGGATAGGGATTGGGATAATGCTGTCGAGTATTGGCAAACCCTACATTCAGATTGTGATGCTAAATTCGATAAAACTATCGTCTTTAATGCAGAAAATATTAACCCACAAGTTACATGGGGCACGTCTCCTGAAATGGTAATCGATATTAATGGAACAATACCTGACCCTAAAAATATTACTGATCCTGTCAAGGCAGAAAGTACAAAGAATGCCCTTAATTATATTAACCTTAAGGCCAACACTGCCATTAACTCTGTTGAAATAGACAAGGTATTTATTGGCTCTTGCACAAACTCTAGAATTGAAGATTTAAGGGCAGCAGCCGAAGTAGCAAAGGGCAAACATATTGCCAAGAATATTAAGCTTGCGCTAGTAGTACCTGGCTCAGGACTTATTAAACAAAAGGCAGAGGATGAAGGTCTGGATAAAATATTCACTGAAGCCGGTTTCGAGTGGCGAGAATCAGGATGCTCAATGTGTCTAGCCATGAACGCAGACAAGTTAGAGCCAGGCGAAAGATGTGCATCAACATCCAACCGTAACTTTGAAGGGCGCCAAGGTCAGGGATCTTTTACTCACCTAGTAAGTCCCGCTATCGCTGCTGCTAGCGCTATTGCAGGGCACTTTTCTGACATAGAGGAGTAATTTATGGAAAAATTTACCACAATAACTTCAATAGCTGCTCCTTTAGATCGCGCCAATGTTGACACTGACGCTATAATTCCAAAACAGTTTTTAAAATCAATCAAAAGGTCTGGGTTTGGGCCTAACCTTTTTGATGAGTGGCGTTATCTTGACCATGGGGAGGTTGGAATGGACAACTCTAAAAGACCTATAAACCCCAGTTTTGTTCTAAACAAGCCAGAATATAGAGGCGCAAAAATACTACTAGCGCGCACCAATTTTGGTTGTGGTTCGTCAAGAGAACATGCGCCTTGGGCTCTTGAAGACTACGGATTCAAGGTAATAATTGCGCCCAGCTTTGCTGACATCTTTTATAACAATTGCTTTAAAAATGGGATACTTCCAATAATTCAAAGCGACCACGTAATGGATCAGCTCTTTAAAACCAATAGCGAAATAAGTGTAGACTTAAATACTCAGACAGTAACTTTTAATGAAAAAACTGTAAAATTTGAAATAGATGCTGAGAGAAAAAGGCGTCTACTAGAAGGTCTAGATGATATTGGCTTAACCTTGCAATACAAAGATGAAATAAAATCATTTGAAAAACAGTACTTAAAAAAATATTCTTGGATATGATTGGAAGATTAAAAGGAAATATTTTAGAAAAAAACCCTCCGGAAATCTTAATTGACGTGAATGGTATTGGGTATGAAGTTTTATGTCCTATGTCAACTTTTTATGAAATTGGAGAAGGGATCTCTATAGATTTACATACACATCTACATGTAAAAGAAGACGCTCATACCCTTTTTGGCTTTATTACCAAAGATGAAAAAACAATTTTTAGAGAGCTCATCAGAGTGAATGGCGTTGGCCCTAAGGTTGCCTTAGCAATTATGTCCCATCTAACTGTTGCATCACTTATAAGTGCAGTATCAGATGAAGATGATGTATTATTAGCAAAAACACCAGGGATAGGCAAAAAAACAGCTCAAAAACTAATTGTAGAGCTAAGTGACAGGCTTGAAAAACTAACCTTAAGTAGCTCAAATAACCAACAAATATCTGCAAGAAGCGTCTCAAACCCTAACAACAAGCAAGCATCACAAGCTCTCCAAGCGTTGGGCTTTAAAACTAGGGAAGTAGAAAAGATGCTATCATCCATTAAAGATGAATCTCTAACCACTGAACAGTTGATTCGTCAGGCCCTACAAAATAAGTAATAAAACCTTTATTGGCTAAGATTCCTACATTCAACTAATTTAACTATATAAATCATCCCCTTAACATCAAACATAAGGCTTGCAATGATGAGCATGCTTGGATCTAATCAGCATTACTCTTAAGCCTCAGAAGTTTTTCTAAATCCAGCTATCCATTTAATAAACTTATAGTTAATTAAATATAGACAAGGCAAAAGTATAAGCGTCATAAGTGTACCAAACAATAGCCCATAACCTAAAGAGAGAGCCATTGGCATTAATAGATGATCGGTACCGCCGATTCCATAAGCTAAAGGCATGACTCCTGCCAAAGTGGTTAGTGTTGTAAGGACTACTGCCCTTAGACGATCTCTTGCACCTTGAGCAACCCACTCAACTGGTAGCATTGTATCTTCATACTTATGTTTTAGATAATTAAGGTGAGAAACCATTACAAGAGAATCATTTACAATAATTCCAACTAGAGCCAAGCCACCAAGAAGGGAAAAGAAACTTAACACCTCTCCATGCAAGAAAAAAGCCCATATAACACCAACAGCAGAGAAAGGGATGACAGTTAATACTAGCATTGGCTGTGAATATGAATTAAAAAGTAACGCTAAAAGAAGGAAGATTCCAAAAATAGCTACAATGAAAGCTTTCTGGAAATTTGCCATAGACTTCATGGTCTCTTCGGCACCACCAGTAATCATAATTCTGATAGATGGAAATTTATTTTTTAAATCGAGCTGCTTTGTTACTAAAGCTACCACACCCTGAGAGGTTGTTATTTCATCATCAACAGCAGCACTGACAGTAACTGACCTCTGGCCATCAAAGTGATTAAAGTCTGGCTCCCCAGGTATTTCTCTTATCTTAATAAACTTTGTTAGTGGGACCAAACGACCATTTGAATTATTTATTTTTAATAACTTAATTAGGCTATCAGGGTCTCTGTTATCACCCAAATAGACTCTGAAATTAACATTGCTTTGGCCTTGACGTATATTGGTTATATCTGTACCAGTGAATGCCGTCTTAAGGTAAGTCCTAAGAACCACAAAGTCAATCTTTAGTCGAGACATCTTTTCATAGTCAAGGACAACTTCTACTCTGGATTTTCCTGGGTCGTCATCTCTATTTATATTGTCAACTCCACTCAGTGATGAAAGGATTTCCTCTACCCTATTAGCCGCTGCCCTTCTTTGCTCATTGTCATTTCCAACCAAGTTTATTTCTACATCTTTACCTTGGGGTGGGCCCGGTCTTCTTACTGAAAACTTTATCTTCTCTGCCTCAGTTATTTTTTTTGATCTTTTATTTAATTGCCTAATTATTTTGTGAGATGTGCTTTTTTTGCTTACCAGCAGGAACAAGAGAAATTTTAAATGATGCCTTATTTGAAAGTGTTTTCCCAATTTCAGTTGTGACTGACTCTAAATCGCTCCCTACAACGTCATACACTAGCTGCTCAACTTTCTCGGCTACTGATTCGGTTAGCTCTAAAGAGCTGCCGATAGGCATCACCAAACGAGCATCGATTGTATCAACACCAACCGCAGGGAATATAACAAACTTCATATTGTTATAAGCAAAATTTCCTGTCCATACAAGTACTCCAACAAATAAAACTACGATAAGGTATCGTATCTTTAGCAGTAACTTGACAACCTTTTCAAATATATTCTCAACAGGCTTAAACCAATACTTTGTCTTAACCTTTTCATGTGATCCAGCCAAATGAGCAGGAAGAGCAACTGAAATTTCTAAAAAAGATAAGGTCAAAGCAAATATAACCACTAGTGGAATTAAATAAATAAACTTACCCATAGTGCCCCCCATCAATAGCATTGATGAGAAAGCTATAATGGTTGTTAGTATGGTTGTAACAACTGGCATTATTACTTTTTTAAAGCCGTGCAAAGTTGCTGAAATCTTATCTTCCCCTAACTGCTTATGATGGTGGATACTTTCGCCAACAATGATACTATCGTCAACAACAATACCTAGAACCAATATCATCGCTGCTAAAGATATCTGGTTGATTGTTTCGCCACTAAATGCTAACAAAGCCACAGCACCAAGTAGAGTTACGGGGATACTTATAGCAACCCAAAATGCTGTCTTTAATGATAAAAACAAACCAAGAACTATAAGTACCATTCCTAGACCTATCAAGCCATTTTTGACTACAATATCAAGCCTATTCCTTACCCTTTCAGAAAGATCCTGTGTGTAAAATAACTTTAAGCTTTTTGGGTACTTGTCTTTTAGTTTAAGTATTTTAGATTTTATAAGGTCAACAGTCGTAATAGCGTCAGCTTTTTCTTGCTTACGAATATTTATAACAAACCCTTTTTTACTGTTAATTCTAGTTATTGTTTTCTCTTCTACATTACTAATAGATATATCCGCAATATCTTTTAATCTAATAACTGGACCATCAAAGGTAGACTTAATGATTACATCGCTGACGGACTCTGCTTGATTAAAATTAGCCAATACGACTATATTCTTCTCGTCCTCAAAGCTCCTATTCAAGCCAACTGTATACCTGTTATTGCGCTTTTCTATAGCACTTATTACTTGATTTAGTGATAGGTTATATCGATTAAGCTTTTCTGGATTTAGCTTTATTTTTATCTCACGATCTAGATAGCCCTCCTTCGATACCTCAGATACACCATCAATAAGCTTAATATTGTTAGCAAGGTCATCAGTTATATCTCTTAACTGTTCGTAGGGCAATTCCCCATCACCATCTAGGCTTATTTTTAAAACGCTAATTCTTGAAGTTTTATTTTCGATAACTTCAGGAAGATCAACGACCTCATCTGGAAGTGAACGTACCTTGTTTACTGCATCCTTTATTTCTTGCTTTAGAGCTTGAGTATCGTCAATGTCTTGTGATAGGGTAACCACTATATATGACCTGCCCTCTCTTGAGATAGAACTAAATTTATCTATACCAGATATGTTCGATATTTCGTCTTCAATAGGGTTAGTTACATTCTGTTCTACATCCTCAGGTGAAGCTCCAGGATATACAGTAACTATAGTTAATACCTCTAAATCAATTGCAGGTAGCTGATCTTTCTGAATACTAGTTAAAGAAAGAAGTCCTATCGATATAAGTAAGACAGTAAAAACTAAGGCAAATCTTTTTTGTCGTATAAAAAATAACAGAAAACTATTCATACTTCACATTAGAATACAAATGTTGTTAGTTTAACCTACTGGAATTATTTTTGAAAGGCATAATATTAACACAATATTCCTAAATATAAAACCTATCATTTAGGGGTTTTTTGAACAACTGTGTCTTCTTTATTGCAACAATAATAGCATATATTTTCCCTAGTATCTTCAACTAAAGAGCAATACTATGCTTGGTTTCTTGCCCTTTTTCTAGAGTTTTCTGTTAACAACCTCTTACGAATACGAATATTGTTTGGTGTAACTTCCACTAACTCATCGTCATCGATAAATTCTAGTGCCTGCTCAAGGTCTAGTTTGATAGGTGGAGTTAATACTACTGCATCATCAGTGCCTGAAGCACGCACATTGGTTAATTGCTTACCCTTCATAACATTGACCACTAAGTCCTTATCACGAGAATGGATTCCTACGACCATACCTTCGTATATATCAGTGCTATGCTCAACAAAAAACTTGCCACTCTTTTGCAGATTAAATATTGCATAAGCTACCGCTTTTCCCTGGTTCATTGATATTAAAGAGCCGTTAGAGCGTTGACCAATTTTCCCTGTTTTTTGGGCACTATAACCATCAAAAGTTGAATACATCAAACCAGTACCGGTGGTCGCTGTTAGGAATTCTGTTCTAAAGCCTATAAGGCCACGTGATGGGATTATAAAGTCCAGTTTTACTCGTCCCTTACTATCTGGCATCATGTTTGTTAATTCAGCTTTCCTTTCTCCTAAGCGTTCCATAACCGTTCCCTGGTGTTGGGATTCAACATCAACGGTTAGTTGTTCAAATGGTTCACAAACTACCCCATTAATTTCTTTTAGAATAACCTGAGGTCTTCCGACTGCTAGCTCAAACCCCTCTCTTCGCATAGTCTCAATTAAAACTGATAAATGCAACTCTCCCCTTCCAGATACCAAGAATTCTGATGGGTCACTTGTATTTTCAACCCTCAATGCTACGTTATATATAAGCTCTTTGTCTAGACGATCACGAATATTTCTTGAGGTGATATATTTTCCATCTTGACCAGCAAATGGGGAATCGTTAACTCTAAATGCCATTGAAACTGTAGGCTCATCAACTGATAATGGCGCTAAAGCTTCGACTGATTCTGGATCACACAGGGTGTCAGATATTGATACATTGTCAATACCAACAACCGCAACAATATCGCCAGCATGTGCACTACTAGTTTCAATTTTTTCTAGACCATGGAAACCCATAAGTTGAGAAATCTTTACGTTCCTTTTGTTTCCGTTTTCATTAATCAGTACAGCTTGCATATTACGTTTAATGCTCCCTCTTGTTATACGACCAATACCAATCGCACCAACAAATGAAGAGTAATCTAGGGCTGTTATTTGCATCTGAAATGGGCCACTAACATCAACATCAGGCGCAAGAACTTTTTCTATTATTGTCTCGAACATGGGGGTCATATCTCCATCACGAACATCATCATCCAAAGATGCATATCCGTTAATAGCAGAGGCGTATATAACAGGGAAATCTAACTGCTCATCAGTTGCTCCTAGCTGGTCGAACAGGTCAAATACTTGGTCAATTACCCAGTCCGGTCTTGCGCTATCTCTGTCTATCTTGTTTATTACAACTATCGGGTTTAGGCCTTTGTCGAAAGCTTTTTTAGTAACAAAACGTGTCTGCGGCATTGGACCATCAACTGCATCTACTAATAATAGTACGCTGTCAACCATTGACAATACGCGCTCAACTTCACCACCAAAATCTGCATGACCAGGTGTATCGACAATATTAATACGGTAATCTTTCCATTTGATTGCTGTATTTTTTGAAGAAATTGTAATGCCACGCTCCTTCTCTAAATCATTCGAATCCATCATCCTGTCAGTAGACTCGAACCTTTCATCAAAAGTTTGAGACTGCTCAAGAAGTTTATCAACTAGCGTAGTCTTGCCATGATCAACATGGGCAATGATGGCAATATTCCTTAGCTTATCTATCATAATTATTTGGAGGAACAAAAAAAGCCATTATTATCCCGTAAAATGCCTGTTAGCATTACCAATTATTTACACTAACAGTTATGGCAAAAAAAGGTAGTTCTGGTCGCTGGATGAGCGAGCACATTAAAGACGAATATGTAAAAAAATCTCAAAAGGAGGGTTACCGATCAAGGGCTGTTTATAAGCTGTCTGAAGTAGTTAACAAAGACAATTTTATAAAGCCAGGAGATTTAGTTCTAGATTTAGGTGCTGCACCAGGGGGATGGAGTCAGCTTGCAGCTAAAATTGTTGGCAAGTCTGGTAAGGTTATTTCGAGCGATATATTGGATATAGAGCCGATAAATGGTGTTGAATTTCTGTGTGGTGATTTTACTACTGACTCTGTATATGAAGAACTATTGTTATTAACTAGAGGTAACAAGGTAGACGTGGTGCTTTCTGATATGGCCCCTAATATGAGTGGACAGCTATCAGTAGACATACCCAAATCAATGCACCTTTGCGAGCTTGCACTTGATATGGCAGTCAAAACAATCTCATCAAAAGGTTATTTCTTTGTCAAAGTGTTTCAAGGTGAAGGCTTTGATGTTTTTATTAATTCATGCCGAAACTTATTTGTTAATGTAACTATACGCAAACCAAAAGCCTCAAGACCAAGATCTAAAGAGGTATACCTTCTAGCACATGGATTAAAGCCTATTTCTTCAAAAAAATAATTAATATATATAATCCATGAATGTATTGCATATTGGCATGAAACTAGCTTTAAGTTTCTAGTATAAAATGACACCCTATGAATAACTATAGTGACATCCAAGAGCTACTAAAAGTAGATCTACAAAAAACTGATAAAGCTCTTATTAGCAGCCTAAGTTCAAATGTTGCTCTGATTAACACTATGAGTAACTATATTATTTCTGCTGGTGGTAAAAGAATTCGACCATTGCTACTATTACTAAGCGCTAGAGCTACAAAATATAACGGTGAACAGCACCATATCATGGCCGTTGTAATTGAACTTATCCATACAGCAACTCTTCTGCATGATGATATTGTAGATGAATCAAGAACCAGAAGGGGTCGTAATACAGCTAACGAAGTTTGGGGCAATGCAGCCTCAGTTCTAGTGGGAGATTTCCTATACTCTCGTGCCTTTGAATTAATGGTTGAAATAGATTCGATGAGCATCATGAAAATTATGTCCAAAGTAACCAATAACATTGCAGAGGGAGAGGTAATGCAATTATTAAATTGTCATAATCCAAAACTCTCTGAATCAGAATATTTTCAGGTAATTGAGAACAAGACCGCATGTCTATTTAAAGCCTCTACTCAGATAGGAGCAATTTTATCTGGGGCTGATAAGGCCTTCGAATCAGCCCTAAAGGATTACGGTTTGCACCTAGGTAATGCCTTTCAAATTGTTGACGATATACTCGACTTTGAGTCTGATGTAGAAACTATGGGAAAAGAAATTGGTGATGATTTATCTGAAGGCAAAACTACACTTCCGATGATATATGCGCTAAAACACACTTCAGGGAAAGAGCACGAGATTCTTGTTGGCGCTATTGAAAATAGAGACAATGTAGGCGTTGATAAAGTAATTAATATTCTTAAAAATACTGGGGCATTCGAATATGCAAGAGGAAAAGCAAAAGAATCTGCCGACTTAGCTAGAACAGCGATAAAGGATTTACCAGAATCTAACTACAAAAAAGCATTAATATTATTGTGCGACCTGTCATTGCAAAGAGACTCTTGATTAGTTCTAATATCATTTATATATATGTGACTTACAAAAATGATATATAACAATACTTGCGCATAATATGCCACTAATTGAAACTCACTAAAAGGCAGTAATATATAATTGTTATGCTCTCTGACGATTTAAAAACACAAATCCGCCAATCCTATATATCTGCAAAGTCTGGCATGTCAGACTTCAAAGTTCGGCAAGCCCAAAACAAAATGATTGCTGAAATTTCTAAAACTTTGTCAGGTGATCATGTGGGCTATAACAATATACTATGTGTTGAAGCTCCCACTGGAACTGGCAAAACTATTGCCTACCTATTAAGCGCAATTCCAATTGCAGTAGCTGACAATAAAAAACTTGTAATATCAACTGCAAATATTGCTCTGCAGGAGCAATTAATAAAGAAAGACCTCCCAGAAGCACAACAATACTGTATATCCGACTTTGAATACATTTTGGTTAAGGGTAGGTCTAGATATTTATGTATTCGTAATCTAGTAAACTTAGTTGACAATGTTGCGACTGAAAATCCATTATTTGAAAATTTAATATTGTGGAATGAGGCCCCAGAAAAATTTCAACTTCAAAAGTTAAATGAAATGCTTGACGACTACTCTTCTAAAAAATGGAATGGTGAGATTGATAATTTAACTAAAGCTCCAGACCAAAGTTTGTGGCAAAAGGTAGCATGTAATCGCTTTACATGCACTGCAAAGAGTTGCGAATTCTATAAAGACTGTTGCTTCTTTATGGCCAGAAAAAAAATTGCAAAGGCTGAGGTTATCATTGCCAATCATGATTTAGTTCTTGCAGACCTTTCTACTGGTAACACTGTACTACCGAATGTTGAGGATACAATTTTTGTAATTGATGAGGCACATCACTTAAACCAAAAAGCTCTCTCCCAATTCTCACAATCAACTACAACAGAAAACATTAAGTCTGTTATCCGAAAAACTCAAAGCGTTAGCGAACAGGTTAGTAAGATTACAAAGAAAAATATACCAAAAAGTGAAATAAAGAAAATAGATTCTTATATAGATGAATTAATTGACGCTCTGGGTAAGTATGAATATGAAGAAAGCATTTATATATTTGAAAAAGGGGTTGTCGATAAGAAAATCACTCCTGTGTGCTTTAATATTAAGAATGTATTTAGCTCTGTGATTAATAAATTTGAAACATTAAAGAATGGCTGGATTGAACATCAAAAAATTAAAATTGTCGATAAATCGATTAGAGATCAAATTGGAAATGCTTTGGGTGAATGCGAGCAGCAATTAAGCTCAATCCTTATTTTGCTTGATTCTTTTTTAACTAAAGATGAAAAAGACAAAATGCCGAACTCTAGATGGATAGAAGAATCTAAATTAACAAATAAAAAAAATAACTACTTTTTATGTAGCGCAAAAACAGACATATCATCTAAATTATATAGTTTGATATGGTCAAAGGCCCCTGGTGTTGTTCTAACTTCAGCCACTCTTACCTCGCTAGGCAGTTTCGACAGATTTAATCAGCAATTAGGATTAAAGTATGATGAGAATATATATCTACGGCTACCGTCTCCATTTAATCTGGAAAGGATTGATTTTATTGTTGCCAAACTAGAGCATAGCCCTACGCAGACTTATAATCATACTAATGAAATTGCCTCTGAACTTATAAAGCGTATCAACCCTAAAGAAGCTACATTGGTATTGTTCGCCTCAAACAAACAAATGCAAAATGTTGCTGACCTGATACATGAAGAGCTTGAATGTGAATTACTTGTGCAAGGCGAATTTTCAAAAAAAAATATACTAGAAAAACACATCACGCTTTGTAATAAAAATAAAGGTAGCGTTATTTTTGGACTAGATAGTTTTGCAGAGGGTGTCGACCTTAAGGGCAAACTATTAAGTCATGTAATAATTGCAAAACTACGTTTTAGTGTGCCAACATCTCCCATAGAAAAGACCACTCAAGAGTTTCTTAAATTAAAAAACAGAAACCCTTTTATGGAAATATCTTTACCTGATGCATCACTGAGACTGGTTCAGGCGTGCGGGAGGCTAATCCGTACAGAAACAGATATTGGTAAAATAACAATTTTTGATAATCGCCTGAATACAAAGTTTTACGGGAAAAAAATTCTAAACACCCTGCCAGGATATAATGTAATTATTGAGAAATAGTGTGACTAGTATTGATTATATTTCTTATAATGCAGGCCTTATATAAAGGCAGATAGGAACATTTATGTGAGTTTTTACCTGATTATCGGCAATTCTTCGTTAGCCCTAATACTTAACCATTCAGGCCCATCTTCAGTTATAACAATGTTTTCTTCATGAACCATCTCTTTGCC
>FUWD013231587.1_pt1 | contig 25953 bp, 27 predicted proteins | sample 1063281 | NCBI WGS metagenome assembly FUWD01 (sample SAMEA79048168, study PRJEB19326) | metagenome | biome: marine | reverse complement strand
GATTGTATTAAACAAATGAAAGAAATGAAATCAGATAGTGTTGATATTATAATTTGCGATCCACCATATAATATTGGAAAGGATTTTGGAAATAGTAGCGACAAACAAACAATGGATAAATATCTTATTTGGTGTGATGAATGGATTACAGAATGTATTCGTATTCTAAAACCAAAAGGAACAATGTATATATATGGTTTTAGTGAAATATTAGCATTTATTAGGGTAAGAATACATATAAATGTTAGGTGGATTATTTGGCATTATACAAATAAAGTAACACCATCTCTTAATCATTGGCAAAGAACACATGAAAGTATATTATGTTGTTGTAAAGAAAAACCACATTTTAACCGTGACGATGTAAGAGAACCATATACAGAAACATATTTGAAAAACGCAGCAGGTAAGGTTAGAAAATCAACAAAAGGTAGATTTAGTAATGGTACAAAAGAAACATTATATACAGCCCACACCAATGGGGCTCTTCCGAGAGATGTTATAAAAATATCAGCACTTGCCGGTGGGGCTGGGAAAAAGGAAAGAGTTAATCACCCTACACAAAAACCATTACAACTATGTAAAAAACTAATTAAAGCATCTAAAAATGGACGTGACACCTTGTTAGTTGTTCCATTTGCTGGTTCAGGAAGCGAATGTGTTGCAGCAAAAAAAGAAAATATAAATTTTATAGGTTTTGAAGTAAATGAAGAATATGTAAAATTATGTAATGAACGGTTAGATAGTATCACTGAATGAGTGAAATATTTGTGAATAATTAATTTTAGATTTACTATTATCTATTTCAGTAGAACATACTTTATATTTTTCAATACATCCTATATTAAACTTATGCCATAATTGTGAAGACATTGAAAATGTAATATCGCAATATTTTGATTTCCAACCAACAACTTCATCTTTTTTCTTTCCTTTTTGTCCTATTTTTGGTGTAAGTTTATCAATTTTGAATATATAATAATTTTTGGGAATTATATACCATGCGTATTGTATTTTTGCATTATTTTTTGTTTCATTTCTAATTAATATAGAATAATATTCAAATGATTTATCTCTTTTTTCAATTTCGTTTAAAATCTCTTGTGGGTTTCCATTATTTTTATCATTACAAACACTTGACAACCGATATGAGGATATACTAACATTATTTCCATCTGTTTTTGTAGATTTATTTGAAACATTTATATTATCAAATCTATTATCTTTTCCCGAAGCATGATTACCATTTGCTTCATCTGTAATAGAGCATACACTTCTAACAATATCACAATTTACTTCCTCCCAAACAGATTCCTTAATGGGTGTTTTATTAATCATATGATAACCATTAACAGTCGCAGTAAACGTAGACTGCAAGTTTTTAAATTTTTTACTTATTCCATAAATATTTTTTCTTCTTACAAACCATCCTCTACAAAAACTTTGACATCTTACAATATTATATACAATTTCAGGAGAATTAAGTTCTTTTGTTCTTGTTTTAATTTGTGTTGCTTCCATTTTAATATATTATTATATCTTGAATTTTTAACTTCAATTTTTATTAAATCATAATATATGCCACCACATAAAAGCATTATTTATCTAAAAATAATAACCAAGTGCAACCTTGTTAGATATTTCAGTGCCATACACGAATCATAATGCGATGAGTAGATAAATATAACAAATAACAAAAATAAATAAATAACACGGAAAATAAAATATTAAAAGCATACAAAGTTAAAAAAGAGCACGTAGATATAAGATATAAGATATAAGATATATGATATAAGATATATGAAAGTCCAGGTTGTTGATTAACTTCTCTCTAATTCCAGTATGGTTCTCTAGAATATCATTTTAAAATAGAGAGAAACAGTTGGGTATGAGATATAAAATATAAGATATAAGATATAAATTTTACGAAATGATATAAGATATATAAAAGTCCTGGTTGTTGATTAACTTCTCTCTAATTCCAGTATGGTTCTCTAGAATATCATTTTAAAATAGAGAGAAACAGTTGGGTATGAGATATAAAATATAAGATATAAGATATAAGATATGATATATGATATATGATATATAAAAGTCCTGGTTGTTGATTAACTTCTCTCTAATTCCAGTATGGTTCTCTAGAATATCATTTTAAAATAGAGAGAAACAGTTGGGTATGAGATATAAAATATAAGATATAAGATATAAGATATAAGATATGATATATGATATATAAAAGTCCTGGTTGTTGATTAACTTGTCTCTAATTCCAGTATGGTTCTCTAGAATATCATTTTAAAAATAAAGAGAAACAGTTGGGTATGAGATATAAGATATAAGATATAAGATAAGATATAAGATATATGATATATAAAAGTCCTGGTTGTTGATTAACTTGTCTCTAATTCCAGTATGGTTCTCTAGAATATCATTTTAAAATAGAGAGAAACAGTTGGGTATGAGATATAAAATATAAGATATATTATAATCGTGAATAGATATTATGTGGTGTGATATTTTCTCTCTAGTATTGTCTTGAAATATCCATTATCACTATTAATAGAGTAATAAAAATGATGTAATATATTGTTTGTGTGGTTGTGTGGTTGTGTTATAAGTATCAAAATTCAAAATATAAATTATCACTACTTCTCAATAAGATATTTATGCAGTGGTTTTACTTAATGATAAAGAGGATCTTCTCCGTCAATTAGTTCTAGTTTTTTAATTGGTTGCGTCATTCCATAATGGGTATTCAATACAGTATGAATATGACGCCCATGCCGTAGGTATTCATTAATGGCGAACAGTTTCATACATATCTGCTCGAACTCACATATTGGAATGTTTCTCTCCTTATTTACATCTTTCTCTCCAATATTAAGTAATGACAGTGAAGCAAAGAACGTGTAATTTGTCCTAATACAACTAACAATATCGTAAGTTGGAATATCTTTAATCAATCTATGATTTCCAGAATACATAAAACCATATATGGATTCCAGTATTTTACCACCCATAATAGGTAGTGTCTCATATTCATATAATCCATTATGATTAGGATTAGGATTAATATCAGTGTGTTGTTTATCCCTGATAACACGTAACAATTGCCATTTATTCATGTTGCGTGGATGTTTTAGTTTTTAGTTATCATCTTTAAATACAATTAAATTTTATATTATATTATGAATACAATCAACAATCAACAATGTATAAAAAGTGTTATATCTCTATTCTACCCCTACCCCCTATCCCTAGCTACGTATCTTATATATAATCATTCTCAACTCACTATCTTCTCAAAATGTAGCAATTGTATGAACCATTATAAGATAGCGTAAATGGATTATTTGTGATCATTTATTTACGCAACTATAATATTATATTTTCTCTCTGTATCTTGCGTCTTAAACAGAAACACATATTAACGAATACACACGGAGCATGAAAAATAATGCGTTTCTTAGCCATAATAATACATAATATTCACAGTAATAAACTAAATCACTATTATGTATTAAATTCCAAGATATAACATATAATTAAAATCTTAATCCATAAATGAGTTGCAGGATTTAAAAATTGAAATGAGTTATTCACTCTAAGACGGTGATATATCAACACACCAACAACCCAGAATCAAGAAATTAACAATGTCTCAACAATCAAGCCTTACACGTGGAACCAGTTGTGGATTTGCCAGACAACACCCGTGTATTCCCCTGGATATGTCTATTCCTCACCATCGCGAATGGGCGGCGGAATCGATGGTGGAAAAACTGGGATTAAAGCCACTAACTCCAGAAGAAGATAAGGTCGAACTTGAGAAGAGCATGCGATATTTATCGTGTACTGCTATGTCTCTACGTGATGGTGGAGTTACCGATATTGGGATCCAAGTTGTATTGTTGTTTAACAACAAAATCGCGGTCGGAGATATCCTAACTCAAAATACGGGATTAAATCTTCTTCAAGAAGTCATCAAGTGTGCTATCGATGAAAATGGTGGCGGAGGCTGGAAGAAACAATGCCGTGAAGCGTTGCGTGCTATTTGGCAGTTCAAAGAATACCGTGAATTGTCGATGGAGAAGGGTATTATGAAGGCACTCGCCAATATCGACGGTATTGCTCAGGAAGATTATGAGGAATACGAAGTCCGTGAAATGTAAGTTGTAAGTATTAAAGCACAAATACACAAAAACAAACAAAAACAAACACAAACACAAAAACAAAAACAAAAACAAAACAAAAACAAAAAAACCTTTTTATTCCACATTACACACACATCCCGTAAATATAAAATAAAATGAAATTATGTGATAATCAAAGTAAAATTGAAATCTTATATAGTATTTCTCTCCACCACATAAACAACAACACTATCATTAATATATTGATATATTGATATGGAAATATCTACGAAGATGACGACAACAACACCGTTCTACATCCGACCGGCAACAACTGGAGATGTATTAGATATATCGAATATCGCACGTGTTTCATTTATGGAAACATATTCCCCATTGACGGAAGAACAAAAAACATACATGAATACATCATATTCAAACACTATCGTAGGTGGATGGGTATCAAATCCAAATATGATTGTTTATTGTTGTGTGGTTGAGGAACATATCACTGATATGATTGATGGAGATAAAATCGGCAAAATAGTGGGTTTTGCGGTGTTGGTTTTACCAGGGGGACAACTGGAGAGTGACAATGTGCCAAAGAAACAGGCGGAAGTTGGTAAGTTATATATCTTGAGTGGTTACAAACGCCGAGGAATTGGTAAATCATTCATTCAAACCCTAGAAATGGAATGTAAAACGCTTGGTATTAAGAAGTTATATCTCGGTGTTTATCATGGGAATATTAATGCGATCAACTTCTACACAGTCGTTGGATTTAAACAATCATCAAAACCCATTATGTTCTCTCGAAACCGTCGTATGGTAATGAATATGAAACTATATAAGAAAATTAAGAAGGATAAAGTATGAATCACTATGAAAAACAAAAACAAAAACCCCCAAACCTTTTTTTAATGCGTAATATATAATATACAAAGAGTTAAGAATAAAACAACTAGAAGCCACATATATTATGTAATTAAAAAATTGAAATGTGTTTTATTTCTACATGTTTCAACAATCAACAATCAACAAACGAGATATAACATATAACATATAACATATAACATATAACATATAATATATAATGAGTTATATATTAAAGTCTGGAACCCCAACCACTCAACCAAAGGGAGGAAATGAGAGGAACGAAAAAGATGATCCAACAAATAAGAATACACACAAACATGAAACAACAATACCAGTTCAAACACCAACTATTGAACCCGAAACAACCTGTTATGGATGCCTAGAAGACCAACCGAACCAACAGGCGCATATGGAAATAGGTGGATGTTTATACTTTGAATATTGAATACTGGATAATAAAAGAGAGAGAAGCACATACGCATATACAAACATAAAGAGAGACTGACCAGAAGTAAAAATAACAACACTACTAACCTCTTTTTATTCCGTATTTTATATTACTATATTATACAAATCATAACTCATTAATTATTTTTACAACTCATTTTAAGATTATACATATGTAGTAATTATTTACTTATGTTATGTATTATACTGGTTAATACTGATATAAAGTGTATATAGACAAGTTTAACAGTGCCATATATCAAGAATATTTTAGATATGAACAAGAGAAAATATAATTTTGAATAGAGAGAAACAATCAGAATAATCAGGATATTCAGGATATACAAAACATAAAATATAAAACATAAAATATAAAACATAACAGTATGAATATCTATTTATTTGTCTCAACTGTTTTGTCTCTATTTCTCTCTGTATAACTCATTTTGAATAGAGAGAAACAATCAGGATATTCAGGATATTCAGGATATACAAAACATAAAATATAAAATATAAAACATAACAGCATGGATATCTATTTATTTGTCTCAACTGTTTTGTCTCTATTTCTCTCTGTATAACTCATTTTGAATAGAGAGAAACAATCAGGATATTCAGGATATTCAGGATATACAAAACATAAAATATAAAACATAACAGTATGAATATCTATTTATTTGTCTCAACTGTTTTGTCTCTATTTCTCTCTGTATAACTCATTTTGAATAGAGAGAAACAATCAGGATATTCAGGATATTCAGGATATACAAAACATAAAATATAAAATATAAAACATAACACTATGGATATCTATTTATTTGTCTCAACTGTTTTGTCTCTATTTCTCTCTGTATAACTCATTTTGAATAGAGAGAAACAATCAGAATAATCAGAATAATCAGGATATTCAGGATATACAAAACATAAAATATAAAATATAAAACATAACAGCATGGATATCTATTTATTTGTCTCAACTGTTTTGTCTCTATTTCTCTCTGTATAACTCATTTTGAATAGAGAGAAACAATCAGAATAATCAGGATATTCAGGATATACAAAACATAAAATATAAAACATAAAACATAACACTATGGATATCTATTTATTTGTCTCAATATTTTGTCTCTATTTCTCTCTGTATAATTTATTTTGAATAGAGAGAAACAATCAGGATATTCAGGATATACAAAACATAAAATATAAAACATAAAACATAACACTATGGATATCTATTTATTTGTCTCAATATTTTGTCTCTATTTCTCTCTGTATAATTTATTTTGAATAGAGAGAAACAATCAGGATATTCAGGATATACAAAACATAAAATATAAAACATAAAACATAACACTATGGATATCTATTTATTTGTCTCAATATTTTGTCTCTATTTCTCTCTGTATAATTTATTTTGAATAGAGAGAAACAATCAGGATATTCAGGATATACAAAACATAAAATATAAAACATAAAACATAACACTATGTATATCTATTTATTTGTCTCAATATTTTGTCTCTATTTCTCTCTGTATAATTTATTTTGAATAGAGAGAAACAATCAGGATATTCAGGATATACAAAACATAAAATATAACACTATGGATATCTATTTATTTGTCTCAATATTTTGTCTCTATTTCTCTCTGTATAATTCATTTTGAATAGAGAGAAACAATCAGGATAATGAGGATATTCAGGATATACAAAACACAAAACATAAAACATAACAGTATGGATATCTATTTATTTGTCTCAATATTTTGTCTCTAATTTTCCATGTAAATAGTAGGATAGTAAGTAAATAAACACTACATATAAAATTGAATTGTGTTTTACTTCTCTCTGTATTTGTATCAAACCACTTCTATTAAAAGAGAATTTATAATATTACTACTGTAATAATGAGTTTAACACATAAGAAGAAAACAACCAGACCAACAACGACAACCTGTTTTGGATGCTGGACAAATATGGACGAGGATAAGGCACACCAACAACACGGTGGATGCATTAAGATTAAAACAGGTGATGATGTTTGCGATAAACATGGAGATATTATGTGTGAAATTACCTGTTACGGATGTATTATTAATGATGATATTAGCGAGACAACACATGAAGAATGTGGTGGATGTCGCAACGAAGTATATATGGCGATGGAGAGACGTGGTAATTTTGTTAAGGGTCTAATTTGCTATGGTTGTAAGGTAGACTCTACAAATGAGTTCTCACATATGGGGGTTGGTGGATGCTGTTTGGAATTCTGCGAAGAAGAAGAGGAAGAAGAAAATGGAGAAAAAGAGACTTGTAGGGGGTGTTTATATGATATCCCTGGACAACTGGCACATATGGAAAAAGGAGGTTGCTTGTATGAATAATGGTAAATTTTAAATCTTAAATCTTAAATCTTAAATAAAAACACAATATACATACCCTTTTTTTACAAAATATTATTATTATTTTATCATAAATCATAGATCATAAATCATAGATCATAGATCTAAATTACAGTCATCATATAACATAATAGGTAAATCATTAGAATAATATTTACATACCCCTTTATTATCCCATTCTACTTGTAAACATTTAATCTCAACCCCATTTTGCCACGCATCGCGAATTGCATCAAGATAAATTTGGTCATTCCTTGATGGCTGAAACCATTTAACATCAGTTCGCTGGATTACGAATAATAATATACACCTAATAGAAGGTTCTTTTTGTTTGATAATCATCAATTCTTTCACATGTTTTAATGCCCGTTCGCTAACGGTTTTAGTTTTGTTTGCCCTATATCCATCTGGGAAATATGATATTTTCTGGTCATATCCTACGTCATCAAAATTCATTTTTTCTCTCTCTGTCTTGGATACATTGGCATAATCTGCCAATGGAACAGATTTAACTTCACATATATAATAATTATCATCGTCTGTTTTACCCATAAAATCAAATCTTGAATTTAATAGAGTTTTCTCTCTAACAATAGATACAGTATTGAGATTTTGTATTAAATTATATCTGAGAGCATTATGAGCAATTAGTTCTGAGTTCTTGGGTGATATCCCGATATATATCTTATTACCTTTTGTTTGAACCTCAGCAAGTTCAACACGATAATCGCATTTTGTCTTCTCTCCAAGTTTGCTAACCCAAACACTACAACCCTTTTCAGATAATCCACAACACCCTAATGATGGCGTGTGTGCCAGGTATTCTTTATCATCATCTTCTAATATAATATCGGCTACGTATGGGGATTTTATATATTTTGATGGACGCTTTATAATAGATGCCCGTGATAATTCATTTAACCTCAATAATTCCATCGTCTATATTCTAATGTCTATATAATTGAATTTAATATTTAATATTTTAATACTTATGATAGTATCTTTATTAAATTCAATTTTTAAATACCTTAGATTTTGATGGTTAAAAATGAGGTCTATAAATATCAATTATCAATATCTTGACTTTTGTCTGATGTTTCATATTTATGGTTGTATGGATATAGGGCATCCATGTATTCTTATTCATTGAAACACGGTTTTCCATAAGCAACTAAACTCATTAGACCACCTCTACCTCTACAATGTGTTATTTTTGGTTCTGGTTCCACCTGGGGAACTACTTGAGGTTCGGGTTCATTAACGGGTTCTTTATTACTATCTTCTTGATTATCTTCATTATCTTCACAATCCATATCACTGTCATAACCATAATTTTTACAATCACAATCATTATCATCACAATACATAACACTAGCATCACTGTCCATAACACCACTCTCATAACCATATTTTTTACAATCACTAATAGACTCACTCTGATTGTGTAGGTCAGTGGTAGTATGGTACTACAGTACTAATACTATTACGTCACTTAGGTCGTCACCGAACTACAGTCACAGTACCGTGTGAGTCTGAGAGTCGCTCAGTGGTAGTATAGACTCACTCTGATGGTGTAGGTCAGTGGTAGTATGGTACTACAGTACTAATACTATTACGTCACTTAGGTCGTCATCGAACTACAATCACTAACATCCCCTTTAAAATATCTTATCAACAAAAATAACCATACCGAAGCGGTTGTTCCATAAATTATTTTATTACTTAGTGTCATTAATTATTTATAGTAGCTGTATTTAATATTAAATATACATATCAAAAGTATTTTAACTCTTGAAAATAAATAAAAAATTGATATCTAAACAATAATATAATCATAACAATTTATATTGCTTAATACAATGTCCTTTGAATTAACAGAACTTGTAGACAAATATCCAGACAATGATTGGGATTGGATAAAACTTTCTCTTAATAAATCAAGGAATATATTGTATTTGGTAGATAAGTATCCAGATAAAAATTGGTGCTATACTACATTATCAATGCGTGATGATTTTGATCTCGGTGTTGTGAATAATAACCCTAATAAAAATTGGTATTTGACACGTTACATAAGAAATAATCTAACTATTGATGAATTTATAAAATATAAATCAATTAAATGGGATATGTTAGAGATTATCGATAGAGAAGATATAATGTTATTTGTTGATGCGCGTCCTGATTATGATTGGGATTGGTGCAACATATCATCCCGATATATAACAATGGATTTTATTGAGAGATATCAGGACAAGTCTTGGGATTGGAAATGTCTTACCAATAATTTAAATGTAGAGTTAAGTCTTATTGATAAATTACCACATAAAGGTTGGGATTGGAAATACCTCTCACAATATAAACACATTGAAGGGAGAAAACATGATATGTGTTTTTCCGAATAATATATAGGGAGGGACTAAATATAGAAACTTACTTGTAGAGAAAACGTATTTAATTTACGATTAATTCTAATATAAAAATGAGGCGATAATGCGATAACGCGAATTCATTAAAACAAAGAAACATAACATAGATATACCATATTTTTATATGTCTAAGTATAAATATAAGTCTTTCCAAATAAGCGGACTATTTCTCTCTATTTTTCCTCGTTTTTCTTAATAAACTATTCCTATATTTGAAATAAAATGCGTCATATACATCTTTATGTATTGCGTATTTAATACCACGGTTAGTTTTAATTCTACCTAAATATATATTCTTGAATAATGTATATTTCATAACCCATATAAGTTGCGTATTTTCATCATAAAAGGTAGATGGTTGCCATGAGTTTGATTTTACAATATAAAAATTAGATTTCATTATTAGTTTCAGTTTTAGAGTTAGAGAATGTATAATGTATAATTGATATAGTATATATTACGGAGAGAAATAACCCTGGAGGGATTTTTTAGAATGAAATGTTTTATACAACTAAATAATGAACTTCCCTGTTTCTCTATAATATGTGGTGAGAGAATACCACGTATTATATTGTAAGAGGTATAAACGATACCACGTTATCATAAAAGCAACAACAGTTTCCCATAATATATTTTGGTATATGGAGTGAAATATAATTTTAAATTCAATTTTATAAATGAAATAACAATTGTAGTATTTTTAGAATTTATTTAAGATATTTAAGTTATAGTGGAATATTTAATTTAAAAATTGAAATTGAAATATAAATATAAGTAATGTAATAAAACAAACCAAATCCAAATATAGATTTATATTTATATTTATATTTACATTTTCAAAGTATATCAAGTAATTCATAAATAAAAATGGTAACACGTCCTGTAATAAACGAACAACGTGAAAATGATGAAAATCAAAATATCGAACAAAATAGAAACGGGATGGGCGTACAAGAATATATTCAGAGAAATAATGATATGTTAGGTATATTTCATAGAGTCCATAGAAATATCCAAAATATTCCAATTATTAATATTGATAATGAAATTGATATTGAGGAATATATGGACGTTGATAGTGAAAGCGACAGTGACAGTGATAGTGAAAGTGATAGTGATAGCGACAGTGAAAGCGACAGTGATGATGATGAATATGATCCAAACGAAGATAATAATAATGATATCGTAAATGAAGAATATGATATGAATATTATTGATGAAGCACGGTTTGTTGTGGGTAATAATTTGTTTAATAAAAATATTCATAATATCTTATCAGAACTTGAAGACGCAAGATGGAACTTATTAGAAAGGTTGCGTTTTGTCGAAGCTTACTCACGATATAGAGAAAATGATATTGAAAACCAAGAAAATTATTATGAAGAGCGTGTTGAATATATAGAATTTGATGAACTTGATATTATTATTAATGATTACCAAAGGCAGATAGATTGACAATATAGAGAGAACGAATAGTTATGTAATTTGTAAAATAAGTAAATAAGTAAATAGGTTAATAGATAAATAAGTAATAAAGGCATAACAGAATAACACATTCAAAACCCAAATTTAAAACCCAAATTCTAATATTACTATAATAGTCAACGCTAATATAATAAGTAACATAAATAATATCATAGATACTATACAATATATAACCCTTTTTTGTTTTCGTTTTGTCTCTTCTATTGCTTGTCGGTTTTGATTCAGGTTGGGGATATATACCCCTCGTGGCGATGCTACTACGCGAGAAATATCTATTTTTGGATTACCTGTACTATTTCTCTCCATATTAGGGTTCAACGAGACAATGAAATCGTTATTATTATTGGTATTATCATTATTATACATATACTGCGTAATATTATTGGTATTATTGGTATTATTCATTATTTACTTGTCTTACAATATTATAATATTGAGTTGTTTTATTCAATTTTATAACATATATATTTATATAACCGATTTTAGAATAAAAAAAGTTTTTTGTTTTTTGTTTTTTTTGTCTTTTGGTGTGTGTGTGAGCCTGTCTATGTATGTGTTCTTGTGTTCTTGTGTTCTTGTGTTCTTGTGTTTTGTTCATACATTGTCGTTGTGATTGCACACTATTTATACAATTGACATACTTGAACGTTCAAAGAATAATATGTTATAACGTTGTTGTGCCCCTACTGCTTTGTCTTCTAGTGTTTGTCTACCTCTTATACGAACAACTTTGAACCGTCCATTATTAGTAATCAATAACTTATCAATATGATGAACAACACTTTTCGGGACAGTGTTGGTTAGTATAAGCCTTATCTTTACACCGGCGGGAAATATTGTCTCAATCAATGCCATAAAAGCGTGTTCATCTTTAATAACATTTATCCAGGATATACTATCACGTTTATCATCACAATCTTCTACCACATGTCCATGGTAAAACGCTTCATTATGTGTAGTGCTTGGAATTTGTTGCCTTCTATGTTTATCCTTTGTATCCTCTGTGGAATCATATGTAAAACCTGTAAAATAGAGTGTTGATGTATTATTGAAATCATTAACCCCCTGGGTCATACGTCCAACAATAGGAGAACATATAAGAAGTTGCAACCGCTTTGCACCACCATTGCACTCATTTTCTCTCCAGTGTTTGTGTTTAATAAGATCATTGTATGGCATATTATTCTTTATGGATTCCTCCATAATAACCCTTTGCCTTGACCGTGTATTACTATTCAAGTCACCAAAATTCAATATTTTAGATACATCAAACTTACCATCTCTTACTGATTTTAGTAGTGTAATAATCTCTATACGCTGAACTATATCACTAAACGCCCCGTCGCGTGTCTCTAGATATTTAATAAGGAAATTAACAATATGCAGTTTATGTGAGTTGGTTAAACGTCTGGAACCATTCTTACAGTTCATTATACTAGCACATTCATAAATTGGTGTCCATTCTGTATCTACATAATCCGTCATATCTACCTTAATTTGTTCAGGAATAGTTGAGTATCCTACAATTCCAACAGTTTTCTGATTTATTTGAGAACGAACTATATTCTTGGCATAACGAGGGACATCATTGCTATCCATAGACATCAAATTAATATATCTCTGGATTTCGGATGATGTCGCATATTCTAGACTCTCGGTATGGTCGCGTATAACCCTTTTGATTGTATCCGTTACACGTTCGTCATAAGTCATATTATAATTGTCAATTGCGAATTCATCATCACGATAAGAAGCGTGGTAAAGATTGCGTTCAATTTCCAATTCATCCTTCTTAAGTGTAATTCTTGCCTTGAGTGAATTCTCAGAACCATCCAAATCATCCACATCTTTCTCGTCAATAAGACATTTTGGAACATATATCTTAGTGCCTGTAGGGTTGAATGGACCATAGCCACACATCCTACCTAGTAATGATTGTAGAACAGTATCTGTCGAATTAGAAGTGGTAGATGTTGTGCTTTCAAATACAAAACTAACATGTTGTTTTGGTATTACTTGCCCTAGACGTCCCATATTTTTCAAGACAATTATTGTGTTCACGTTCGGGACAGTGTCTAGTGTTGCCCATCCTGAAACCATACTTTCCCGGTTCTTCATATCGTAGAACTCAACGTTCCAACCAGCGTATTCTGCTAGCAATTTAATATTTTCAGGTGGTGAACGGCTACGCAATATACCATATTGCGGTTTCCCCTCAATAACTCTTTCACGCAACATTTCAACAAATTTATGTTGTCCTCGTCTTGGAACGTTCATAATATCCCATGATGGTAAAATGTGGTTATTCTCATGATAATAAATCACACCACGGTATGAATGTCCAGGATACATAGTAACAATTTCTTTCGTTATCTCATTATATACAGAGATATCCTTATTATCTACAAACTCAGAGAATGGTGTAGCACTAACACTAAGCAGATAACAACCCTTATTGCGCCATAAATCGTCAGTTTCCTTTGTTCCATCAACAAGCAAGTGATTTGATTTAAACATTTGAAACGGTCGATTATGTCTATCTTGGGCATAATGCGATTCATCCCATACAACTAATGTATTTGGTGGGATAGTCAATTTTGATAGTTGTGACGCCTTCATGGTAATTATTTTATCAGTAAGGTCAACACCCATTATTCTATTAAAGTGAATAATAGATTGAGAAACTGAATTATTTAATTGTGTATAGAGGTCAATATCAGGCACACCTGTGAAAATTATAACTCTCTCAACGAGTCCAAAATGTACCATTGAACAAGCAGTGAATAAATATGTACCAGTCTTACCGCTTTGCATTTGAGAAAGGAGAAGTATCATACGTGTCTTGGAAAATTTAGAAATGAGTGTTTTTGTTGCCATTATTTGAGAAGGGTAAAATTTGTCAGTGTCTAATTCAATAAATCTATCTAGAGACGAAGTATCTACTTTTACACTTGAAACATCATCTAATACACATACAGGATTATTAAATAATTGCAAAAGTTCTTTCTCGTAACTCATTTCTGTTCTGTTTCAGTTGAAGAATTTGTAATCTAAAAGATTATGGGTTGGTTTATAAAAATTAAGACGGATTTTAAAAGCATTTCAATTTTATATTATGCACCATGTATGTAGTTTTCATAAATTATGTAGAATAAATAAAAGTAATAAAGTAATAAAAAACACAATCTACCTACTCATTAGGATATTACTATATAATATATAATACATAATACAATAATTAGATGTAGCGTGTTACACATATAACATTAACTTTTGTTGAATATCTTCATCCATTCCTTTTTCATGTCTTGGATTTCTAAAATATACTGCTCTATACTCTTTGTATCATGACCAAACCCATTCATAATAAACCTATATACCTTTACCTGTTTTTTCTGTCCTATCCTATGGGCTCTGGCGATTGCCTGAGCCTCTACACTTGGGTTCCAATGAGGACTGGTAAAATAAACTTCTGTATAATGCTGTAAATTCAACCCTTCACATGCTGAGTTAATCTGGAGGATAAGAACATCGTATTCCATTGATGTAACATATTCCTCCCGGTCACTATATGATGTAGCACCTTCAATACATGCAACATTTAATCCTAACTCTTCTGATAACTTACTTCTTAGATAAGACATCTCCATTTTGAAATGTGTGAATATGATTTTCTTCTCTCCATTGTCTCTATTTTCACTTACTTGTTTAATGACGGCATCCATTTTACTTGTCCCTTCAATGCCTTGACTGACATCATCTTCATCCAACATACCGGTTCTTACTAATTTTTCCACGGCTGTGCTCATTGTTTTGGGTAATATACACATTTGTCTCATACGAATAAGAGATGGGAGTGTGCTAGAAGAGAGAAGATTAATAATCTTATTGACATTTCCCATAGTGACCCCCGTAAAACCAAGCGTTGAGTGTAAATCACAAGCCATATTAGTCTCTTCGTCCGTCTTCCAATCTACAGTTATATTTTTCTCAATAATTGGTATCAAATCAATACCAACATCTGCTTTTGTTCGTTTAATGACAAACCGACTAATAAGCCAGTCCATATCGTGTATATCAAGGTTACATGCGTCGTTGATTTGTAGTATATGACAAAGACTAATTAAATCAAACATCTTATTTTGGATCGGTGTCCCTGTAAGACACCAAGTATATGTTGTATTCAATGATACCGCTGATTTATGTGCCTTTGTAGACATATTCCTTAAACGGTGTGCTTCATCATATATTACACGAGACCAACGAAACCGTGTCAATGGGTTCTCTCCAAAAGAACCAGAGAGAGTTCCATATGTAGTTATAACTACAGGTGATTCGTCCAATGTTTTCGTCTTCTTGTTATTACCGTGATATACAAATGGGGTATGTCCCAGTAATCTCATAATCTCAGTCTCCCATTGTCCCAATAGTGCTGTAGGCACTACTATAAGAGTATGTTTTACTTGGTGTGTCAGGATTAAACCCAATGTCATGATTGTCTTACCAAGCCCCATTTCATCCGCAATAATACCCCCCCGACATCCACGGTATGGTTCATCGTCATATTCACGTTCTAGTAGAAACTTAACACCGTCTTCCTGGTATTGTTTCTTATCCAATTTTGACAAGGAGAGCCAATTGTTGAATTTTTTCAATCCTGAAGAAATCAATTTTGAACGGGTAGAAGAATGAGAATAACTCATAATTATCTGTTATGTAATTTTATATGACTGATGGATATACCAGTATAGGTGTTTAATATAGCACACAGAGAGAAAAAAAGATTTCAATTTTTAGATTGAAACCATTTCTTCTTTTCTTTTATTTTTATCTTTTTTATCTTTTTTCATGTTTATTGTCTTTTAATGTTCTTTTCTTTTCATGTCCTTTTCTTTTTAATTTTCCAATTTATATAAATAGACGCATAAAATACGTATCTAATCATACCATGCACAAACATTAATATCTATAATATTCTTTACCATATCAAACCTCTTATACAATTCGTCGCGTTCTACTTTAGATTTTACTCCTTTTCCTCCTTTTTGAGTACCATTATCTTCACTCTTATACCCTTTGCATAATGACAATACATATTTTAGAACATCTTTCTCGCCTTTTGTATCGAGTGGCATAGGTGTTGTTTCTTTTTGTAGAGACATATTTTTCGTTTCATGTGTAAAGATAGATGAAGATGAAGACATAATGAAATTAATAGTTTCTATATAGAATTTGTAGATAGTATATTTATCTTTTATTAAAAGGATTTCAATTTTAATTTACATGAATGAAACATGAAACATGAAATATGATACGAATGAAATAAAAAAGGTGGGATATATTGTTGGGTTGAATTAATGCCTATTTATTCTGTTTTTGTTTTTAATAATATAATTTATACTTATTTTGTCATCTGGTTTATTTGGTTATGGAGTTGCTGTTGCTTCTGTTGCTTCTGTTGCTGCTGTTGTCTTCGTGGAAATCTTGATTGTCTTCTTTCGTAGAACCTTCTTTTTTGGGGCTGGTGGTGGTGTTGTTGTGGAACGCTTATCCAACTCCATCTTTACCGGTGTCTCCATTTTGGGTAGAGATAGTACCAACTTTGGAGATAAACACGGGGACATTGGAGGAGTGTATGGGGGTGTGTATGGTGGAGTATATGGGGGTGAATAGGCAACATACTCCTTCTTTTCCTGTTTCTGTTCATATTTAGAATGATTTGATCCAATGTTACTATCAATAAGCATCTTTTGGAGTTGCTCCATCTGTGATGCCTGTGCGAGAAGCATAGCCTTCAATTCACTAATTTCATCACTCTGCTTTGTCCTAGTGTCCGAATTACTCTTACGAGTATGAGGCTTTGTAAACTTCTTCCTGGTATCAATACCATCATCACGTGGAACACGTTGTTTCCGTGTAGTCGTTCCAGCCCCTTTATCAAACGTCGGCTTTGAAATCTTACTCATACTTACCTTCCAAAACCAAGGCTCATCATAGATAATCTCGACGGTTTCACCATTCATAATTTTTTGTCCGCACTTCATCTGCCTGATCTGTATCATTCCATGTCTTGAAATGAATAAATACACGCTTGAATTTCTCTCCTTTTGCGTTCTCTTTATTCACCATATCCACACGGTCAATAACACCAATCTTTAGTTCATCAAATACTGACTTGACCCGTTTCCAATGAATATTGGAAAATACACGGGGAATACAAAGACTTGGGCATGATTTATCGGCAGTTGAAGAAATGATGGACGTCGTGGAAGCCATAATATTTTATAAGTTATATCTGTTGTTGTGTTGAGGTTGAGTTGTCATATTTTACATTCTAAATTTCATTTCAACTTTTAAATAAGTGTTAAACTTTTGGGTTCATTGTTAATTTGTGTATAACTAGATATAGTATATAATGGATAATAAATAATGAAAATAAAAAGGGATGGGATATATTGTTTTTAATTTAAAATGCAACTCATTCTTACTATTTTTAGTTTTAATGTTTTAATGTTTTAAATAACACTACATATCTACATAACATATAACATATCACGCGTATCATCATCCACCAATTGAATAATATCCTGTAAATCAACATTGAATGTCTCATTATCCCGCTCAACATCTTCGATAAGTGCCAACAACTCGCGTTTCTCTCTCAATGTTGGAGTATGTCTCTCCGTATCAATCGTCTCCAACGCAATCATATTATAGTAATCTCGTGCTTTATCTACAGCACTTACACTGTTATTATACTTATCCTTTGATAAAGCTACAGAGGCATACCATACCATAAATTTACTCTTTTCATAATACGAACGGAAAACATACTCCCCGTCATATGTGGTAGATGATAGAGCCTGGATTATGTTCCCAATATACGTTCCAAATATATCACTTGTACCAATCATTGTCTCCAAGATATAAACAATTGTCTCGGTTGCCAGTTGTTGGGTTGTAGGTTGTTGGATTGTCATAATTGTAATTTTATCTTGGTTATTGGTGTGGGTTATTATCCGTGGTATATAGAGAAAAATAGATTTCAATTTTTAAATTGCCATAATGAGAATATGAATTATGAGATGTTAAATATGAAATAAATATAGAAATATAGAAATATAGAAATAAAAAGGGTTGGGATATATTGTTGGTTTTATTTACTCACACATTACTCATACATAGTGTATATTATTTTACCTCCTTAGATATCGTCATAGTTGTCCAGTTCTTCAGTCTTGTATACCCGTCCATTATGGGTTAGGTCTCCGTCTTCGTCACTTTGTAGCCTGCCTGTTTCCCCTTCTTGTTCCACAATATCACACCAGTTTGATTCACCAGTGGTGATTAGCATCTTAGATAGACACTCCGGGATTGGTGGTGATACTGATTTTTCTGTTTCCGTATCCGTATCAATATCCATTGTGTATTTTCCCTCTTTGAGTTCCTTCTTAAGAGTGTCAATCTGTCCTGCTTGTCTCTCCACTGTAATCTTCAGCAATCTCATTTCTTTCATCAATTGAGAAACCATGGGATTAGTATCCGCAACCGAAGAATACGTTGGAGTATTGGATACCTTGACTGGTCGAACATGTTGTTTGTCTTGGTTGTATTGTTCTTGGAAACGAACACGTGGTGGCGTATTTGTCATGCGCATCGGTCGAGGATGCTGGATGCGCTGAGGTTGGACGCCCTGACGTCTTGGGTGGATTACTGTATATCCATCATCCATTACAGTGTTTGTCTCCAATACTGGACGTCTCGTATCAGTCCGCTTTGTCTTCTTTGTTGTAGCAAAGTTGCGTCCAATCTTCCAAAACCATGGTGCGTCATAAGTAAGCTGAATCATCTCGCCGTTCATAATCTTGGTTCGTTCGTCTTGTGCGTGTTGTGTATTACTCCACTCTTTGAAGTGAATAAATACACGCTGGAAGCATTCACCACGATCATTCTCCCGTGATACCATATCCACATGATCGACAATACCCAATCCATAAGCCTCAATCTCTTCCCTTACTCTCATCCATGTAATGTTTGAGAATACACGAGGGATGCACAAAGACGGTTCAGCAGATACCATTGCGGTATGTTTGTGTGTGGATACACGGGTTGTGTTAGTCATAGACATAGCCATAATTAATATTCGAAGTTTGAAGTTTGAAGTTTGTGAGTTGTTACAACTTGTGTTGTGATTTATCGCTCTTTTAATCTCAAAATTTCATTTCAATTTTTTATTTCACAAGGACATAGAGAAAAAACGAAAGCAAAATGAAATAGGACATATAACATATAACATATAACATATAACATATAACATATAACATATAATACATAATACATTCTAGTAAAACATAAGAGAGAAATGAGTTGTGGGTGTTAAAAATTGATTATAATAGTGATTATTTTTATTAATAATTTCATATTTTATATTTTATATTTTATATCTCACATAGAAGATATAATATATAACATATAATACATTCTAGTAAAACATAAGAGAGAAATGAGTTGCTGATATAAAAAATTGAAATAGATTTTAGGAATATATGCTGTAATATCCACACATATAACAAGTCACATTATTTATACTTATAAGTAATAACACGTAATTAATCACACATACAAGTCACAAAGACAACACACAAAGACACATTATTTATACTTATAAGTAATAACACGTAATTAATCACACATACAAGTCACAAAGACAACACACAAAGACACATTATTTATACTTATAAGTAATGACACGTAATTAATCACACATACAAGTCACAAAGACAACACACAAAGACACATTATTTATACTTATAAGTAATAACACGTAATTAATCACACATTTTTTTATATTTTAGAAACTAAAATAAAATTGAAATGAAATTTTACACTTCACTTATCAACATCTCAAACCACAACACAACAATAATAACTGAAAATGACGACTGACTGGATTCTACGAGTAGGAGATGGGGAAAACCTACGTGCTTCTTCAAAATACCATATTTGGGGTATTGGCTCTGGAAACTCCCCAGGTAAATATTTCATCAAAAATGTAAAGCCAGGAGATAGGATATGGTTTGTTACATCTAAATCACATGGAAAAATAATCGCAGTGGCTACTTATCGAAGTCATAACGTCCGTGAGATTGGACCTATCCTGGATATAACCAGGACAGATGAGGAACTTGGTTGGTGTTGTGCTGGTGATCTCTGGAAGTGTGATACAGAGATTCATTATAACGATTTATTTAATCTAACAAAATGCGATTTGTTGACACATATTAAAGGAGCGTGTTCTATTAGGGTATATAGTGAGAAATGCAGGGTTAATTTACCCGTTGAATATAGTTATATATCTAGATATAGCAAGATGTCAAAACACTTTTAAAGAAGTGTTAATATTGTTTGTCTCATATCACCAAAAAAGAAAAAACCCATATACAAAGTCCCAACACCCAACCCTTTTTATTTCGTATTTTATCTTTCTTATTTCTTATCTCATTTTTATCTAATAATATAATCCTCTAATTGTTATGCGTTTCACAATAGTAATATGTGATATAATTAGATAATTAGACAAGTAAAGATATCTCATGAGAAATTAGAAGAGTATTAAAAAATTGAAATGTAATTTATTCTGTGAGTTATCAGCATCTCAAACAATCAACCAATTCAAGAATCAAAATGACAACTCGTTCTATGAACAAGTGGCAAGCAAAGCGCGCTGAGGAGGAACGCGTGGTGGAGGAAAAACTTACGGAGTGTGCTTCTGTATCTGATGTGCAGGTTAAACTAGAAAGTGCCCTACGTAAAGTATCAAGACTGGAGGAGGAAAAACGTCTAGAAAAACAAGCGGTATATGATTACAAAGTAAATATGCAGTATAAATTGGATAGTGCTTTGAGTAAGATATCTATGCTTGAGGAGCATGTCAAGAACGGTCTAGATACTCAACAGTATATTCTTAATGAGCATGCGAGACAAATGCGTGATTTGAGAAACACTCACTACATTTCCGGGGAACAGAGACTTCGTGATTACAACGCCGAGAGAACTCTACAACAACAAAGAGAAAAAGACGAAAAAACCAAAATTGCTAGGGCAAACTGGGAATGGGAAGAAGCTCACTCTGGTAGGGATTATAGGTAAGTATTAACAGTAAGTATCATATCACCAAAAAAAGAAAAACACATATACAAAGCCCCCAACACCCAACCCTTTTTATTTATGTATCTCATTATATTTTATTCATTCAATCAATTATTCATTCAATCAATCAATATATAATTCATTGTAATAGTTATCATAACACAATAATACAATAACACCACCAAAAGTTTTGATGAAATGAAAAATTGAAATGAAATTTTGCCATCTACAAACCTCATATCAACAACAACACATAACCGTGTTACTCACAACTTTCGAAACAATTTTACAAATTTTAACAATGTCTTCCATCGCAATGACTTTTGACATCTCTGCCTCCGTATTGAACCGTGTATCGGAAACATACAAGGAGTTCGGTATCCAAATCACTCGCACACTTGGTAACAAGTTTGGGTTTGATGCGGAAGAGGCAATTGAAGAACTTGGACTTAACCAACTTTCTATCTCTAAGAAGAAGGCTGGACCAGGTTCCAAGAAGGTAAGTAACACTGGAGTGAAGAAGACCAAGACGACCGCACCAAAGAAGAACAAGCCAGCATGCCCACTCCCATTTGTCGGGACTATCAATGAGGAAAACTGCAAGGGTATCCGTGTAAACAACTGTTTGCATACCCAATGCTTGAATGATCCAATTGATGGAGAACACGAATACTGTAACACGTGCCAAAAGCAAGCATCTGCGAATGCTTCGGGAAAGCCCAATACTGGAGATATCCGTGACCGTCTCGAGTGTGATATCCTGGAGTTTGTTGACCCAAAGGGACGCAAGACTATGCCATACATTAATGTCGTGAATAAATTGAAACTCGACATTGATGAGTGCAAGGCAGAAGCAGACAAGTTCGGCATTGAAATCCCTGAATGTCATTTTGAAGAGCGCCTATCTGTAAAGGGACGCCCAAAGAAGTCTGATGATGGTTCAACATTATCATCTGCATCATCAACTACATCTGGAGAGAAGAAGTCACGAGGACGCCCACGAAAGGTTAAGGAGGTTGTATCGGTTGTAGAAGATGATTTGCTATCTGCTCTTGTAGCAAATGTTTCTGGAACCCATATGGAAGACGATAACAAGACGGTGACAGAAACAGAAGAACCAAAGAAGGTAGCCAAGAAAGTGACTAAGAAGGCACCAGCACCCAAAAAGACTATTGTAGCCACACCAGTAACTGAAACTGAGGCTATTGATGAGGAAGCTGAAGCTGACAAGGCTAAGGCATTGAAGGCTAAGAAGGCAGCCGACGCCAAGGCTAAGCGTGAAGCGGTTAAGGCTAAGAAACTAGCAGACGCACAAGCCAAGGCAGAACAAGAAGCACAAGCACTGAAGGCAAAGAAAGAGGAGGAAGAAGCTAAAGCACTCAAGGCTAAGGCTGACGCAGAAGAAGAAGAGACCAAGGAACTCGAAGAAGAGGACGACGAAGACGAAGAAGAAAGCATTGAAGTTGAAGAGTTCACATTGGACGGGAAGAAATACATGAAGGACTCGGGTAACCTTGTATATGACCCATCGTCAGGGGATCTTATTGGGGAGTTTAACCCGGAGACTGGGGTCATTGATGAGGTTGAATTCGCAGACAGTGACGGAGAAGAAGAGTAAAATAGTAAGTATAATAAAGTAGTGTAAATAGTAATAGACAAATCCAACAATATATCCCAACCCTTTTTTATTTCTTTATTATATTCATACATTCATATATTCAGAATCACGAATGAAATAAATTTATAAAATTGAAATAAATCTTTAACAACATTATATATGTATTAACAAACCAAAACCAAACCAAAGCGTGAATATTATATATTATATATTATATATCGCATAAATGAGTTCTATATCTGGATATAACTATAATAACTTAGTTGACGATAGTTGCTTAATTCGTCGCACAACATCATGGATATATAGTTATAATCATCGTAATGAAATTGTATCAGGAGAACAACAAGACGGAGAAAGCATACCTTCGTTGATTCGTCGTCACAACATGAGGGATAATAATGTAATTAACAGAGAAATTGGAGTATCTACAACAATGACACAACAAACAGATGACGGATACGTATCAGGAGATACTATTAGTGATGTAAGCTCTATCGGGGTTGATGATGAATGAGTAGTAAGAGTGAAATAGTAATAGACAAATCCAACAATATATCCCAAACCCTTTTTTATCTATAATCTATAATCTTATAGTAATGAGTATATGATTAGTATCTCACGATAAATTAGAACAGCGTGTATAAAATTGAAATGAAAGGTTGTAATTTACAATTCTCATATCAACAACAACAACTTTCGAAACAACTTTACAACTTTCAACAATGACTACTTTTGAATTTCACCAACAAAGTCTCAAGATTGAGGATTTAAACCTGGATGGAATTGAAAGCGAATATATCAATGTCCTTATTGATAATGAGGAAGGTTGTGATTCCCTGGGTGTATTTCCATTCTCTCCAGAAGTAATCAAGGATTTTAATGAGAGAATTGTAACACTTGATAACTATGAAGATCAGATTGATATTTATAATTATCTAATGATTTGCGATAAAGGTTCGAATGAATTAGCAGTTAAGATTGCAGGGCAGGACAAGAAAAACAGGAGTTCAAAATTCCTAAAATTTTATAACAGGTTTGTAAGTAATAAATTTTATAACAGGGACGAATTGAGGAATGCTATTGAGAAATATTGTATTAATAAAGAAGAATGTGAAATAAAACACGGGTTTGTTGAGTTATGGGATGTTAGTAGTGTAACAGATATGAGACTTATGTTTCATAATAGTGCGTTTAATGGAGATATTTCAGGTTGGATTGTTAGTAAGGTAACATATATGAGTTTCATGTTTTGTGGTAGCCAGTTTAATAGAGATATTTCAGGTTGGAATGTTAGTAGTGTAGTAAATATGAGTTATATGTTCTGTAATAGTATTTTCAATGGAGATATTTCAGCTTGGGATGTAAGTAGTGTAACAGATATGAGTTATATGTTTTATAATAGTGAATTTAATGGAGATATTTCAGCCTGGGATGTAAGTAGTGTAACAGATATGAGTTATATGTTTTATAATAGTGAATTTAATGGAGATATTTCAAAATGGATTGTTAGTAAGGTAACATATATGAGTTTCATGTTTTGTGGTAGCCAGTTTAATGGAGATATTTCAAAATGGATTGTTAGTAAGGTAACATATATGAGTTTCATGTTTTGTGGTAGCCAGTTTAATAGAGATATTTCAGGTTGGAATGTTAGTAGTGTAACAGATATGAGTTATATGTTCTGTAATAGTATTTTCAATGGAGATATTTCAGCCTGGGATGTAAGCAATGTCATAGTAATGTCATAGATATGAATTCTATGTTTAAAAATAGTAAATTTAATGGAGATATTTCAAAATGGGTATGTAAGTAATACAGTAAAAATATGGGTTATATGAAGTTAAATAATATGTTGTAATGAATTATAGACTACTACGTAGATAGAGAGCCAAAAACAATATATACGAACATTTTTTATCTTAATCCACCGTGCTATATTGTATACAAATACAAATATAGATATATAAATAGACACAATATTATAAATGGATACAAATATTGAAATCCACACACAAATAATAGTTGTCATAGTGATTATGATGTTAGTTATTATAGGATACCAATATGACACAAACAAAACTATACCCAATTTATCTAAGGAGTGTTTCCAGTTTAAAATTGACAATATTCAGGATAAAAAATACCTATATAAACCTCTTAACTTTTGGTTTTGTAAAAATAAATCCACAGCAATACCGTTAAGTGTAGTCCTAACGATGAACCCAAATTTCATTGAAGAAAATGGTATAGATATTGAAACAGATGAGCCTTACCCCATAGAAGATAACTGATAAACAAATCACGCAGGATAACCGATAATCAATGTAATTTATAATTAATTTTCTATTGTATTTATACTATATTCCAAAATACCAGACAAATAAAACATCCTGTAATTGTCATTTGTCATGG
>FUWD013175732.1_pt1 | contig 26034 bp, 31 predicted proteins | sample 1063281 | NCBI WGS metagenome assembly FUWD01 (sample SAMEA79048168, study PRJEB19326) | metagenome | biome: marine | reverse complement strand
GCTGGCCGAAGCAAGGAAGTCATGATCATTCCGGGATACGGTATGGCGGTCGCACAGGCTCAGCATATAGTGTGCGAGATTACGAAAACGACTCAAAGCCAAAAAAGTGAATGTGCGGTTTGGCATTCACCCTGTTGCCGGACGAATGCCGGGGCATATGAATGTTTTACTGGCGGAAGCCAGAGTGCCGTACGATATCGTTTACGAAATGGAAGAAATCAATGACGACTTTCCAAATATAGATGTTTCCGTTGTCATTGGTGCGAACGATATTGTTAATCCTTCCGCACTGACAGACCCGGACAGTCCGATCGCAGGAATGCCGGTCCTTGAGTGCTGGAAAGGCACAACCACCATCGTGTTGAAACGGGGAATGGCAACGGGTTACGCAGGCGTACAAAATCCATTATTTTTTAAAGAAAATACCCGCATGCTGTTCGGTGACGCCCGGGCCAGCCTGGATGCCGTCTTCAAAAACCTTTAGGTCGTTCTCGTATAAAGCCAGCGCTCCCCCAGAGATATCTTCTTTTTGAATCAAAACTACCGAAGCCAGTCGGCCCTCAGGACTGTAGGGGTTTTGATCTATGTTTGAGCTTCTGATTTGGTCTGGGTCTAATGAGTATTCCAGTACCCAGGTCAGGAGAGATTTTATTTTTCTAAATAACTATTAACTTTACTCAAAAAAACCGCCACCTCTATCGGTTTCGTAATATATTCCTTGAAGCCGACTGCTATGGTTTTTTTCAATTTCAGCGGTCATCGCCTGAACACTTAAAGGAATAACAGGGATATCACAAGTTTCCTTAAAACGTTTCAGTTGATTAAAAGCCGAAATTCCATTCATTTCCGGCAGTTGAATATCCATAAGAATCAGATCGGGCCTGCTTTTTTTAGCCAGTTCAATGCCTTCTTGTGGACGCACTGATGATAAGAAGGTTATATGGGGCATATGTTGCTTCAAAACCTGCTTAACGAGTTCCGGGTTCTGGAGGTTATCTTCTATGCACAAAATACTTTAAGGAAAATACAGTTTGTCTGGAATCAATTCAAAAAATGATATCGTCTTCGGCGTATTGCTACTGGGTGCCACGGGTGTGTTGATCGGAGTGGCGGTGGACAGTGGGGTAGCCATGGTCGTTGCCGGACTATTAGGTGTCCTTATGGGCAGTATGGTGGGTTGGCTTGGCGGACGGACATACCTGCTCATAATCTGTTTTGGCGTGTTGATAGGAGCGTTTCTGGGTTACCGGACCGGCGACCGCGACATTCTCATTATAGCATCTGGTACCGGCGGCGCTGTTGCAGGATTCTTCGGTGCCCAAATCGAACTTTTCATAGGTAAGAACCGCTAGCCGCGGGGGCAATGTAATTAAAAGAGATTTCTATATAACCATTTGATTTAATAGGGTTTAATTTTGAGGTGTGACATGGTGGTGACGTTTTCACAATGTCTCCGTCAGATTAAAGCGAGTTCCAAAATGGGGTGAGGTAGTAGGTTGTTATAGGGTTTTGCGCCGAGCGGTCAGGTATAGAGGTGGGCGACCTGTTTTTCGTATCCGTTAAACGGCAGTGTCTTATAAACTGTGCCGGAGCCGAGCATTTTTTCGGTAGCTTGCGACCAGCGAGGATGATTAATGGTAGGGTCGACGTTGGCTTCGAAACTGTATTCCAACGGGAGTACCGTGTTCCAGAAAGTCAGCGGTTGATGGTCAAGCAACTCGATTTTCACGATAGACTTGATACTTTTGAACCCGTATTTCCAGGGAACCACCAATCTAATGGGAGCGCCGTGCTGTTTCCGCAGAGGGTGACCATACATGCCAAGGGCCATGAACGTCAGTTCGTTTACGGCTTCTTCCAAGGTGAGAGCTTCTGTATAGGGCCAGGGACGCCAGAAAGCCAGTTGCCCTTGCGCGGTGAAAGGTTTGTAAAAGGTGGTCATGGCAACGTGCGTGGCATTCGATTTCGGTTCAACCAAATCCAGCAAAGCTTTTAGCGGAAACCCCGTCCAGGGGACAGCCATGGCCCAGGCTTCGACGCATCGGAGCCTGTACAAGCGCTCTTCAACGGGCATCAACTTGAAGAAGTCATCTGGGTCAAACGTTCGTGGTTTGTTGACGAGTCCTGTGACCTCTACCGTCCAGGGTCTGATAGACAAGGTTTGCGCGTGGAACCTTGGGTCGCTTTTGAGTTCACTGAACTCAAAGAAATTGTTGAAACTCGCCGCGGCATCCTCCTGAGTCAACTTTCGGTCCAGCGTATAGCTGGCATTGCGCTTGGCGGGATAACTCTTTTCCTCTATTGCAGACCATTCAACGGGTGCATTAGGATTTGGAGTCGGACCGATCCCACACCCATAAAGTGAAGCCGTCGCAGCCAGTGTAGTCAGTGATGTCCCCTTGATGAAATCGCGCCGGTTCATATAGACAGATTCCGGCGTAGATTCACTTTCGGCCATGTTCCAGGATTTTGGAAATATAAGGTTGCTCATAGTTTTTTATTTACTTCCCTATCCAGTCGTCAATGCATTTAAGGTAATCCGCTGAACCTTGTGCAATAGGAAGAGCGATTATTTCTGGTACATCGTAGCTGTGGTTCTTTCGTAGCCAGGATTCCAACACGGTGAACTTTTCGCCTTGAGTTTTTATTATGAGAAGAAGTTCTTTATCCACACACAATTTGCCTTCCCAATAGTACGTTGATTGAACGGAGGGGATAGTGTTCACGCAAAACGCCAGTTTTTCCTCGACCAGGCCACGACTCAGTTTATCGGCCTCTTCCTTGGAACCGGCGGTAGTCAGCACAACGATATGTCCGTCCATAATACTTTATCCAGTTAGAGAATAACTTTTAAAACAAAAAGCCCCAGAACGAGGAGAATAAAAAATACAATGGTAAACAGGTTAAAATATTTTTCCAGGAGCACCTTGAACTGTGGGCCAAATTTATACATCAGCCACGCTACCATAAAGAATCGGGCCGCCCGCGCTCCAGTAGATGCAATGACGAATATCAGTAAATCAATTTTGAACGCACCCGCCGCAATGGTGAAAACTTTATATGGAAGCGGGGTATAACCGGCCGCCGCCACTGCCCAGGCGCTGTGTTCCTCGTAAAGTAAACCAATCTTATCCCATTTTTCCTCAAAATGGTAAAACGCTACAATTCGGTCGCCAATCAAGTCCATGAACTGGTATCCAATCAAATACCCAAACATACCACCGAGCACAGATCCCACTGTGCATACAAGCGCGAACCGTAACCAGCCGGCAGGAACCGCAACGACCATCGCAATCAACAATACATCCGGGGGGATGGGAAAAAACGATGACTCGATAAATGAGATGATGAATAATGCTGGCATTGCATAGGGAGTGCCCGCCCAGTGCAGGACCCAGTCGTAAAGCCTTCTGATCAGTACCATTCGATTCCCTTGATTCGGTGGTTTCAGGTTACAGGAGATTGATGGGGTCAACGTCTAGAGTTAGTTTTACCTTAGAGTTGGACAATGTTTTAATTTCAGGGATTTCATAGAGGCGGCGCAGAACCGATTGCAATTGCCGGTGGTCTCGAGCCCGGAGAATCAGGTGGCGACGGAACCGGTTATTGATCCTGTACAGCGCAGCGCGCGAGGGGCCAAGTACTTCGATGCTTTTTGTTTCTTTAAGCATACCAGTCAAAGCTCGTTGAATATTATTCGCCAGAATTTCTCCCGCTCGCTCATGGTCACTTTCAATTTCCAGAGCCGCCATGCGGGTGAAAGGAGGGTAATTTAATTTTTCCCTGAGTTCCAGTTCTTTTTCTGAAAATCCACGGTAGTCGTGATCTTTCACGAACTCAAAAACATAGTGGTCGGGTGAGAGGGTTTGCACGATGACCAGTCCTGGCACCTCGCCGCGCCCCGCACGTCCCGCTACCTGTGTTAATAATTGAAAGGACCGTTCAGCAGAACGGAAGTCTGGAATGTGGAGTGACAGGTCGGCGTATACCACACCGACCAGAGTTACGTTGGGAAAGTCGTGACCTTTCGTAATCATCTGGGTTCCGATAAGGATATCGATCTCTCTGGCGTTCATTTTTCGGTGGACGTCTTCAAACGATTTGCGTCCACTCACTGTGTCGCGGTCGAGACGGGCGATGCGTGCCTGTGGAAAAAGTTTTCGCGCTTCATCTTCCAGCTTTTGCGTGCCGAACCCACTGAAGCGTATGATCTCACCTCCGCAGTCTGCGCAGGCGCCAGGTTTGCGTGCCGTGAAATTGCAGTAGTGGCAGAGCAGGGCATGGTCTTTGCCATGGAAAGTCAGCGTCACACTGCACCGCGGGCACTCAAAAGCAAATCCGCATTCTCGACAGAAAACATAGTTTGCGGTTCCCCTCCGGTTAAGAAACAAAAAAGCCTGCTCTCCTCGATCGATTCTTTCACGAAGCGCTTTTTTGAGAGAGACAGAAAAAATGGAGAAGTTCTTTTTTAAATCCATTTCCTGTTTCATGTTCACAATCTTGACCATAGGGAGTAACCGGTCGTGAACCCGTTTTTCCAACGACAGGTAACGGTACTTACCCGATTCGGCGTTTTTGATAGACTCAAGAGAGGGCGTTGCCGATCCGAGCAGGACAACGGCATTTTGTTCGCGTGCTCTTACCATGGCAGTGTCCCTGGCGTGGTAGCGCGGACTGGAGTCCTGCTTGTAGGACGTGTCGTGTTCCTCATCAATCACGATGATGCCCAGGCGTTTGAACGGGGCAAAGATCGCAGAGCGGGCTCCGACAGCAATAGAAACTTTTCCTTCGTGAATTTTTTTCCATTCAGCGAAACGTTCCTTTTGCGTCAAACCACTGTGGAGTACAGCGACCTGATCGCCAAATCGCCGGCGAAACCGCTCAACAGTTTGCGGGGTCAGGGAAATTTCAGGAACCACCATCACGGCAGATTTGCCCAGGTCAAGTACGCGCTGGATACAGCGCAGATAAATTTCAGTTTTACCACTTCCCGTTACGCCATGTAGAAGGTAAGCGTGAAACACGTCCTTCTCAATGGAGTTTGCAAGTTTCCGATAGCAACGTTCCTGATCCTCATTAAATTTAAGCGGACTCTCGGCAGTCCACTGCGGATCTGACTCTTCAGAGGCCTGTGCTTTTTCCTTTTTGTTGGTAAACGTTTCAATCAGTCCTTTTTTAACCAGATTTTTGATAGCGTCTGAAGGTGCGGAAATTTCTTCTGTTAATTTGGCAATGGAAACTTCTTCCTTGCAGAGCTTTTCATAAACCGTGCGTTGTTTCGGGCTGCGCTTTAGTAAATCATCAATTTCTTCTTTTGTCGGTAAACTTCTTGCCAGGCGGGCGGACTTTTCGTATATGTAACTCAGAGAGCTTCGTTTGATTTTAGTTGCAGATTTAACCAGTCCATCACGTTTAAGCTTTGCCAGAGCACCTGCGCTGTATTTCTTTTTGAGAGACCGTTCCAGTTGTTTTGGCGTCAGACCTTTTTTTGCGGATAAGGTTTGAAGAATGTATGTGGCCGAGGTGGATTTAGAGCCATCTACCAGCTCCTGAGCACCTTTTTCCGTTAAACTGAGTTTGTCTAGGCTGGTGTCATCAAGTCCCGCAGGTAGCGCGGCCTTAATAGCCTCGCCCCAGGAAGACTGATAGTAGTCCGCGATCCAGCGGGTGAGTTTAAGAAGTTCTTCCGAGATAACCGGGTCAGCGTCCGGCACATCCTGAATGGGTTTCAGTTTGAATTCTTTTTCATTGTGGTCAGACACCGAAACAACATATCCGGTGAGGCGGCGTCTCCCAAAGGGAACAAATACGCGCATTCCTACTTTAACCATTCCATCAAAATGGTCAGGTACCTGGTAAGTGAAAGCTTCTTTGATCGGCAGATTGAATACGACATCCGCGCAGGCGAGAGCCGAATTTTGGTCTTGCAACATAGTGGATTGGGGTGAGGGTGGGGCGTTCATTGTTATAATCGGGCGCGGTTGTTTTGAGGATTGTACCAGAGAACAGACTTGAACCAAACTCGCATTGTCAACTCGGTCAAAGAAACCGTTGACTCACGGATGGATTTAATTTAGTCTTGTCATCTCATTGAGATTAAATGCCTTCAGGTCGGTGTGGGTCAATGTTTGACCTGCCGGAATACAGGTCAAACAGGAGTGATGTTATGAAAGTTGGAGACAAGATTAAAATTGATTTTGCAGGAAAGAAAAAGGATGCCGTGGTGTTCAGACTTTTCCCCAACTCGGTTCATTTGAAAGTGGACTTCGAAAAGGATCAAGGAAAAATTGTGAAACGTAAACTTGGTCAGGTTGGCGGTAAGAAAGCGGCTCCAAAAAAAGAGAAGAAAAAATAGTAGAAAGCTTTCGGTGTCCCCACAGTTTTATTAAGGCGATCTTTGCGTAAGTCGGATATGCGAAAAATGTCGGTTTAATAAGTGTAGTTGCTCAATTCATTGGGCGGTTTGAAAGGCGCCCAATGAATTGAGCAACTACAAAAACCAAACAGTTCTCTTACGCAAGGTCTCTTTGCTAAAGAGGTGTCGAAGCGTTCCTCAAAAATACATCTTTATATCGGCTTTTTCTTTGAGCGTTTCCACGTAACTACGGGTGGCGCTTCCTATCTTTGTTGCTCTAAGTGTTTTATCTATTTGTTCCCTGGCTTTATCAAGAGATATCGTCTCGCCCGCTTTGAGGTCGGTCAGCTTCAGGAGGTGGAATCCGAGTCCGGTTTTGAATGCTTCGCTAACATCTCCCACTTTCATATCAAAGGCCCTTGTGCTGAACGCACCGAACATCTGATTTTTTGTGAAGTATCCTAGGTCGCCTCCTTTGGAGGCTAGACTGTCCTGCGAAAATTTGGTTGCCAGCTCACCAAAGTCTGCTCCGTTGTTGATCTGATGTAAAATATTTTCAATCTTTTTTTGAGCGGATTTCTCAGATTCCGCGTTTCCACGTTTAGCTTTAATGAGGATCACGCTTGCCCGGGCTTGAGGGCCCATGCGAAATTTGTCTTTCATTTTTTCGTAGTATGCCTTGATCTCATCTTCGCTGATTTTGATACTCGGCGCTATTTCCCGTTCAATCACCTGTTGCATCTGGAGATCAATTTTAAGTTCCTTCCTATACTGCTCAATCGTCATTTTACGATCCTTCAATTCATGCTCGAAGACGGCATCGGACTTAAAGGATGATTTGATTTGCCTCAGTTTTCTTTCAAGCATCTCATTAGTGACATGCGCGCCAATTCCCTTTCCCTTCTGCAACAACAGAGCCCGGCCGATTTCATTGTCGATCAATTTTTTTGCCGCAGATTTTTCTTGGTCGGCTGTGAGAGGCATGCCTCTCTTCTTGTAGTTTGTCAGGGCTTGTTTCAGTTCGCGAACGATGTCCTCGTTGCGGAGGTCTTCACCGTTTACCTTTGCAACGACATCGGGCAGGGCGATACGCAATTTTTCTTCGTGCGTGTGACCAGAATGCGCGAAGGCTGATGTTGCTATAAAAATCAACACATAGGCTGAAACAAGACTGATCCAGAGTATATTTTTATCCAATCGAAACATGGAAATCCTTTCAACAAATTAGTTTCCGGAAAAAAGAGTATGAACTTAAATTATCTATTCAACGCGAGGTTGTCAACCCGTTTATTCATTCAATAGTTACAGGCAGATATGATTTAAAATCAACTTGTTGCGCTGTGCTTTGGAAATTGATCTTGCAGTTTATTGAATAAAATGATTGTGATGACAGCGATTAAAAGAAGACTTCCCACAGCGACCCTGTATTTGAGCGTTTGTGTGTCTTGAAGTATCCAGACGACGCTTCCCCAAATTAAAGGACCTGCAATGGAAGCCATTTTCCCAGCGAGACCATAGAGCCCGAAAAACTCTCCGACCTTTTCGGGGGGAGATAGTTCCACAATAATCGTTCGGCTGACGACCCACACCCCTCCCATTCCTATTCCTGCCAATGGACCTACCAGCCAGAACAGGGTTTCTCCTGGACTCACCATGATGATTGTCAGGGCGGCCAGCCAAATCCACAAGACGATCCAATAAGAAAAGACAGTTCCTTTATATTTAACCAGCCAGCCGATAATCACAGAGCCCAGCATGGCAAATGCCGTAGAAAGAATTAAGAAGGTTGTGATCTGGCTGTCATTGAACCCAATCACCTTATTTGCGTAAACCGCCATGAATGCAATGACCGTGTTGACCACGTCGAGAATAAGAAAATGAATTCCGATGAATTTAAATAGAACATGATACTGAGATGCGCCTGCAATCGTTGCCCTTAGAGTGCGGAATGCTTGGCCGACATCTACTTGAAAAGGTTTTGGGCCAGGGTCTTTGACAAAAAGGAAACAGGGAATGGCGAATACCAGAAACAGGATCGCTGTTGGAAGAAAAGCCGCCGCTCTACCGCCATCTGCCACAAAAGGTTTGACTAGGAGGAGTCCCGCTATAGACCCAACGTATCCCAACGCCACCCCGTATCCGGAAACCATGCCAACATTTGATTGGCGAGCGATACTCGGGAGCATGCCATTGTAAAACACAAGAGCCGACTGATAACAATAGTTGGCGGTCATAAACAGGCACAGTCCCACTGCCAGTTGACTGGTCTGCCCAATGAGCGCGGTAGCGACAACCGCAATGAGGGTGAGCAGAGTGAGGGGGAATCGTCGTCTACCTGTATGGTCTGAAATAGCGCCGAAAACAGGAACACTGATAGCGACCGCAAACATGGACCCCGAAAGTGCCAGACTATAAAGAATGTCCTGCCCGCCATGGTCTACCGTTACCCACAGGGCAAAGTAGAGCGAGATAACATTCATTGAGAAAATTGTGTTGGCGAAATCGTAGAGCGCCCAGGAGGTGATGGCCCGTTTGTCGGGTCGCACAGTCATGGCACTGGAAGGACGGTGCGAAATCCGTAGATATCGTTTCTAATATGAGGACGGTTGCGAGACCGCCGGACTATCTGGACTCCGTCAATATTGTTCAGGTAAGAACCACCGCGCAGAACCTTATAAGTTTTTTTGCCAGGCGGACCTTGCGGGTCTATCTCCGGGCTGACTCGATAGAAGTTTTCATCGTACCAGTCAAGACACCATTCCCAGACATTGCCTGACATATTGAGTACTCCAAATGGACTGGCTCCCGATTGATAATAATTGACCGGAGCTGTTTTTTTGTAATTGTCATCTTCTCCAAAGATGTTGACAAAGTAAAAGAAAAACCCCTTATCAAATTTCCCGCCCCAGGGCCACAACCTGTCATCGTTTCCACGGGCCGCCTTTTCCCATTCAGCTTCAGTGGGCAATCGGCGTTCTTTCCATTTTGCGTAAGCCATAGCGTCGTGCCAATTCACACCAACAACCGGGTGGTCTGGTGAATTCAATGTTTCATCCTCCCAGAACACGGGTTTTTCATGATCGGTTGCTTCAATAAACTCCATATACTTCGCATTGCTCACCTCATGCTTGTCAATAAAGAATGCTTTGGTATAGACAAAGTGGAGAGGCGCTTCATCTGCCTTGCCGGATGAATTTCCCATTGGGAAATAACCTTCCGGAATAAAAATCATCCCCGGAGGCGGCGTTGGATTGGGTTGACCGTGAGTTGGTGCGGCGAAGCAGAGGAGCAACAGGAGAAGAAGGAACCGGCCGGAGAATTTCGTTGATTGTTTGCCGAAAGTCTCGTTCATGGAAGTTCGAAAAAACTGATCCTTTTGACGAGGGGTTGAGATATTTGAATTTTCTTTTCCACCGGCAGGTCCGATTCAATTCCCTCAATGTTTATCCATTGATAGTGACCGTTCCAGCAATTCAGAGTCGCCACCGTATTCCCGTACTGGTCGTCTGAACGGTTCAGGAAAACGGGGGCCTCGCATCGCTGGCAGTGCCCTTGAATTTCGTTAATGGATTTTATTTTCACAGCCGGTGGTTCCTAAAAAAGTTTTTTGTTTCGCATCTCAATCGATAGTTATTAATTATTTAATAACGTATGCTCAATTCTATGTTGAAAAAGCAACAAGCATCAAGAAAAATTTTCTTTGAAAGAGATTTTCGTCTGGACAGATTGGCGTAAAAGTCAAGTTAATTTTGCGGGAAAGAGCGTTCAGGATTTGCTGTCAGAAGGGAAATCTGCTTTTCGCAGCAGGTCTTTCAGCGCATCTACCGGGAGGCCAACGATGTTTGAATAAGATCCATCATAACCTTTAACCAGGGAAGATCCTATTCCCTGAATGGCATAAGCGCCAGCCTTGTCCATGGGTTCACCAGAATTAACATAAGCCACGATTTCCTCTTCGGTCAGAGGTTTGATACGTACCTTGGAGACAGTGGCGGCAGAGAAGGCTTTTGAGTGAATTACCGCGATACCGGTGATGACCTTATGCTCTCGTCCGCTCAAGCGCCGTAAAATCTGGCACGCGTCCTCGACATCGGCAGGTTTGCCGATGATTTCATTTTCCAGTACGACCAGGGTGTCCGCTCCGATGACCCAGTGACCAGGGTGTCGTTTGGCAACCCAGTCGGCTTTTTGCTGGCCTAGGGACGCGGCATTTTCCTCTGGCGAAAGGTCGGTATTGCACACCTCATCTATTTCACTCGGAATCACCTGAAAATTATTGACGATCTGTTTAAGCAGTTCAATGCGCCTTGGGGACTGAGAGGCGAGGATGACAGGAGTTTGGGAATCGTTCATTATCGTTTTAATTTTGAATTTGGCTGGTTCTTCACTGGCATATTGGAAATAGTTTCTTTATTATATACGCATCCGATGACTGCAAGGCAATACCATGGTGGGTCCAGGATTTGCTCAGGGTTCGCAGTTTACCAAAATCAAACACAGGAAGGTTTTAAAGTTAATCATGGCAGGAGCTTCGTTTCAAATTCAAATAAGACATATTCAGGTTGCCAAGAAAGATGTAGCCGATCTGTTGGTGGAAACGGTTGGAGCCACCAAGGCAGGTGTGTCTCAAGTCCAACTGTTGATGAAGCTTGCAGGCAAATACAGTAACTGCCGCTCGAAAGAAGATGGCGGTAATCTCGGGTGGGTGGAGATGGGGTGGAATCCGGAAGACCCGCGCATACCGCGTGGCGGATTTAGAAAGCTCGAAAACGAAGAGCTTCACGACATTATTTGCCAGGCCCTGGAAAAAAAAGAAATAGAACAAGGATTGGTTTTCGGTCCGGTACAGACAAAGCAAGGTTATCACGCTGTAATCATATCGAATGAATTCAAGACGGACCGGATTTTATAACATCGGTCACGTTTTCCTCCCGCTCGTTGTCGCTCTTTGGTTTTATGTCGTCAGGAGGGTGTTTGCCTAAATAAAATTGTAGGCGAAACAGCCGCTTGAACAGCGAACCATATAGTGAGGGCAGGACTTGCAGGGTTCTTTGACCTCGGTTTTTTCAAACACACTGGTCAAGAACCTCGCCCCCATGCGCGCCGAAGCGATAGAGTTCACTTCCTTGAACTCGCTGACATTTCCTAGTTGCATTTCATGAAAGGGAAAACAGTTGAAGCAGTCCCCCTTCGAGTCGATATCCATCGGGCTCCCATCGGCACAGCCAAAATAAAGATCCTGTGTCTTCCATTCAGTCAGTTCCGGAACCTGTTTGAATCCGTGAAAATAAAACCGCTGTACGAGATCGGTTTCATCCTCCTCAATTTCATCAAGAAAACAGGGTGGAAACGAGCAGTCAAACCTGAACGCCATCTGCGGAAACCTTTTAAGGAGTTGGGACATTTTGCGGCCCAACTTTGGGTAGTCCCTTATGGGAAGATATATATTAGACTCGCCTCCGACTATTGGAAATGCAGGGCTCACCCTGATCCGGTATTCCTGATCTTTGGGCAATCCCACTTTCTGGTAAATCGCGTCGATTTGTTCGCATTGTGACTCTATATCCTGATCTTTTGAATACAGATTGATGCTGAAGGTTATGCTGTAGCCGTTAGCACGCATAAATATTTCGGCGACTTCTCCACACCGTTCATGATTCTTCTCGGAAATATTGTCGAGTGTCTGCCAGTTGAGCAAAACCGCAAAACTGATTTTTCTCTTGAGAGCACCATTGCGTCCGGCAGTGCTGACCAACAGGTCCAGAGCTTTATCACCCATCAATCCGTTAGTGAACAACCCCAACGAAGTGAACGACGGCATCGCTTCAAAAGTCCGGCTGAAAATTTCATTGAACTGCGGATGCAGTGTAGGCTCGCCGCCCATAAAATTGATGACCGGCGTGTTTTTTATTTTGGGTAGAAGATCACTGATGAAATAGTCGAAATCCATAGATTTGCCGGGAGTTCGCACCGTTTCTTCCATGTATTCATCAGCGAAGCAGTAGTTGCATTTCAGGTTACAATAGCTATTTAAAATGATATTCATTTTACCAGTGGTTAACGTATGAGCAGGGTTCAGTCAATCAGGCAGTCAGCCGTACGGTTGCCCAAAACGTCGTTGCGAACGAAGTGAAGCAATCCAGAAAGTCTGGATCGCCACACCGCTTCGCTACCCTTCGGGGCATGAAGCTAATGAAGTGATACCACAGGTTCGCGACGACGTATAAGAGGTGAACTAAAAACGTTACAACTTATTGACACAAATCCCAAAAGAATATTAAAAGTGTTATCTACTATACTATCATAGTCAGGCAGAATCTTTCCAACAGGCAGGATTGTTTTTCCAGAATCAAGGTTCGAATGTTTTTTTTCGCCGGATTATTTGTGAAGTTCCGGCGTGAACGACCATGCGCAGTTCAAAAGGATAGGTCCGGCAGACATTGACGAAGATTTGGATAGCCTGATCCTTGGCTGCAGATTCATCTTCTGCCTCGCATTTCATTTCCCAAGTGGAGGCCAGAGTGGGTATTCTCTCCATACCGTGTTCTTCGAGGCGTTCACACATTTCCTTTTCAGCATCCTCGCTGATATCTTTTAATTCTGTGGCAATCAGGACGTTGTAAAATTGACTCAAGGTGTTCCTCCATACAGAGTTTCAATAGGTCGTTATGTTATGTAGTGTATAATAAGACGGTGAAAATGGAAACCGATGCCGTAATTATCCGCGACTTTTTATCCATCCAACCCTTGGTTCCTTTTGTATAACTTCCCACAGGAATAAATTTATGAATGATGAAAGTCAAACCACATTTTGCGGTAAACCCTTCGGCGCGAACCAGCCTCCCCTCATCATCGCCGAGGTAGGATTCAATCACAACGGAGACGTTGAGTTGGCCCGCTGAATGATAGCGTCGGCCGCGCAAAATGGTGCAGACATTGTCAAACTGCAAACCTTTATCGGCGGCGAATTAATTTCCAAAACGGTCAAGGCAATGGATCCTGATCAGCCGGAGCAGGAAATTTTTCTGCACGAATTTTTTCAACGCTACTAGCTTAGCCGAGGGGACTATACGGCCTTGTTCGAATATTCACGCGAATTGGGCGTACCATTGTTCTCGGCCCCCTTTGATGAGGAATCTCTCGAAATGCTGGTGGAGCTTGGGATGCCCGCGATTAAAGTGGCGTCACCCGATTTGACGTACCTCCCGTTTTTGAAGCGGGTGGGAAAAACAGGTTTACCGATAGTTCTTTCCACGGGGATGGGAACGAACGAAGAAATTGAAACTGCCCTGAAAACGATTCGAGCAGAGGGGAATGAAGACATCACCCTCCTGCACCGCGTTTCCAATTATCCTTCCCAGTATCACGAGATGAATCTTGCCTGCCTGCAAGAGGTGGCCTCGCGCTTCAAAGTGCTGGTTGGATTATCCGATCACACCACCGATAATTTATCGGGGACCGGTATCCCTCCTGCCGATTTGGAACGAGTTGTCGGGCAAAAAGCAAAAACTAAAATCCTCGCCGAACAGGTCATCACCTGGGATATGGTCTAGGGCAATATCTTCTAAAGCCGTTCCATCCGTCTGCGGCGAGGGTGCGTCTTTTCCCCCTGCAATCGGCATAATCCTGCGGCGAGGCTTCCCAAAATGCAATGGGTCAAAGCCGAGATGGCTCCGGGAACAGTTGCCAGACTGAAATCCGGGAAGTTGCTTCTGGCAAGTTCTGTCGCCAAACCCGAGTTCTGCATCCCCACCTCTATGGAAATCGTTTGAGAATTTCTCTCATCGAACTTAAGCCATTTTGACAGCACATACCCAAGGATAAACCCCAGTGTATGCAGTATGACAACCGCCATGATAAGAGAGGAGCCTGTAGAGAATATTTCTTCCTTTTTAACAACAAGGATGAAATCAACGATGAACACGATGGACAGGACGGCGATGAAAGGTGTGTAAGGATTGATTTTCTTTATCCAGTCGCTGAAAAAATGATTGAGCAAAACGCCCGCAGTGACAGGAAGGATCACTACCTTAAAAGTGCTGATTAGAAGTCCCAATGTGTTGACTTGAATCCCGGTTCCCATTAGATCGATCGAAATGGATTCAACGAGCAGGGTGGTCAGTAACGGCGTCATGATCACCGCGATGAGTGTTGAAACTGTGGTGAGGCTCACTGAAAGGGCGATGTTGGTTCGCGCTATAAAACACACAACGTTGGAAGCGGTTCCACCCGGACAACAAGCGACCAGCACAATGCCGATGGCATAATCCATCGGCAGGTTAAAAAGTTTTGCCAGACTGAACCCCAGAATTGGCATGATGGTATATTGAAGCCCTACACCCAGCGCGACGGAGCGCGGGATTTTAAAAGCGCGCCGAAAGTCATCGAAGCTCAGGGTCAGCCCCATGCTCAGCATGATGATGCCGAGGAAAAGAGGAATCCATGTGGGCTGAAACCATGTGGCTGTGGCGGGTTTCCATAAAGCGAGACCCGCACCTCCCAAAACCCAGGCAGGGAATAAGTTTGCCAGGGCAATGAAAGTTTTTTCGGTTCGATTCACTGCCAGGGTTTTTGCACTATGATGCTGGAATAGGCTTCCTTGCCATCGTCGTAGGCTTGGTAGCGAATGACTTTGAAGTCCTTGAAAATTTCTAGGAGTTCGTTTTCTTCAAGGAGGTATTTTCTTGAAAAGCTGGCGTAGCGCAGATATTCAATATTATACGTTTCAACCAGGGCCATGCCGCCCGGTTTGAGCGATTCCATTATCTGACCGAACAAATCCCTCTGCATATAGTAGGTGCAGATGATGACATCATAAGCGTTTTTCTCGAGTTGATAATTTTCCAAATCAACGACGCGGGTTTCAATTTTAACTTTATTATGCTCTGCCAGTTGATGCGCCTTATTAAGGCCCACGGGGGAAATATCGAGTCCAAGCACATCAAATCCCTGAGTTGCCAGATAGACTCCGTTTCGACCTTCGCCCATTGCCAGGTCGAGCGCCCTGCCTTTAGGAAGGAGATTGACATTTTCCTTCAGGAACCGGATAGGTTTGGATCCGAAAAGAAAACCATCGATGTCGTAGTGTTTGTCCCAGCGCGATTGATCCTTTGGTGCCGCCGAGGCAATCGTTGGAATAAAGACCGCCAGTATCAGAAGAAAAATAATCTTTCGACTTCCACCAAACAAGACATTAAGGCAGGAAAACATAAGCAGTACTCCCTGTAGAAAGGTAATTTTATTCTACCTGAAGGCGTTACCCTGTCAAGACGAATTCCCGTTTACAGGTTCAGATGGACATTGTAGAATTGTATTAACCTGTATCGCCATCTTAGGCGGAAAATTAATTTAAAAATATGACCTTCAAGGAGGATAGCGATGCGATTCAGTTCGCGTTTTCTACTGGTATCGACCATAGGGATATTGATCACCACGTTTGCACTTGGCTTGATACCGATTGCAAGTGCAGAGGCCGTAAAAATAAAGCCGGTCAAAACTTCTGCCGACAAACGGTTCGAAGCCTTTGCCGATGGTACCATTCACGACGTGAATACCGGCTTGATATGGATGAGTAATGACTATTGGCAAATGGAACATAAGTGGGTCAACTGGTACACCGCCAAAGAATATGTCCAGCGGATGAACAACAAAAAATTCGCGGGGTACAGCGACTGGCGTTTGCCAACAGTTGAAGAAGCCAGTTCGCTTTATGAAAGGCGCAAACGAAATATAGATAAAGATGGCGATAAAATCTTTATCGACCGCATGTTTCCCAAAGGTTCCGGTTGGAGCACTTGGACCAACGAAGAAAAGCAAGGCAAGGCCCTTGTCGTTTCGTTCAAAGATGAGGGAGGCAAGTCATATCAAGATAAAATAACAGCCACTGATGCTTTTTTAAGGCTCGTGCGTGGTCCGATATCACAAGAATAATTCATTTTTATCTAACCACTCAATTCGATTTAATGATGTCCTGGTTTGCAAAAGTATTTTGGCTGGGTGTTTTGGCGCTACTCGCACTACCGATGACTCCAGCTATAGCATTTCATAAAGATATTTACGAGCCGCGTGTGCCAGAGCCTCTTCTTGAAGAACTTCAGGATGTGGATAATCCGTTTTCACCAACCCCTGAAAATATTGAAGAGGGTCGTCAAATATTTTTAGGTAAAGGGTATTGCGTGTTATGTCACGGCAAAAACGGTAAGGGGGTTAAGATTCCCGGACACAAGCCACGTGACTTTACCAATGCCAAATGGCAGGAGGTCAGGACCGACGGCGAAATGATGTGGGCCTTGAAAAATGGAAGTCCGGGGACAGGAATGCCGGTTCGCGTTGGAAGGGTGATCAACGAAGAAGAAGGTTGGAAAACGATTCTATTCATCCGAACACTTTCAGAAGAGTGAATCGTTGGTTATTTTTAGAGGTTTCCTTTGCTATTATCAGTTGTCAGATGCCGGACAGCGAAGGTGTGATTTTTAAAATAAAAAATTGAGGAGGTTGGGATATACTCCGATTGCTTGGTTTGAGTTTTTTTTGTTTTTCTGATGGTTATGCTGGGAACGGCTTTGGCGGAAGGTACGTTTTACGAACCCCTGCCTGAGATGAAACACCCAGCAGGTAATCCATTTTCTAAAGATAAAGAAGAGTTGGGGAAGATGTTGTTTTTCGATCCGCGATTATCCGGCAGTAACTGGATCAGTTGCGCCACTTGCTACAACCCGGCACTGGGCTGGGGCGATGCTTTCGTTGCCAAATTAAGTTGTGGTGATATTTTTCGTAAGGGAATAATGATGAATCAATTTTTCAAGTTTCTGCCCGGACTTCCGGTATTTTTTGTTTTGCTGGTTTTTTCGCTGGTTTATGTTGGCGAAGCCTGGTCAGGTCCAGGCGTGCGACACGGTTTGCGTCAATCCAGGCACCATGACATGCATCACGGCATGGGCCATATGGGAAAAGGGAGTTGTCCACAGCCACGAGCCACAGCGTCTGCCCCGGATGAATTTTTGAAATTGAAAAATCCGTTAAAATCCAGCTCATATAATGTGTTTGCGGGAGAATCCTTTTTCCAGACAGACGCGCAACCGACAGCGTGTAAAGTGTGTCACGGATTGACTGGAAACGGGATGGGTATGATGGCGCTTGGCCTTAATCCACCTCCCCGCAACTTTACTTGTGCTGAAACGATGAAAAATATTTCAGACGGCCAGATGTTCTGGATTATTAAAAAGGGATCACACGGCACGGGAATGCCTAAGTTCACAAGCCTGAAAGACGAACACATTTGGCAGGTCATTCTCTATCTTCGTACGCTGGTTCAGTAGTCGGTGGGTGTTCTTCTCTGGACAGTGATGGTGTCTGTTTTTGCGTTTCCAATGAAAAATATAGACCGTATGCCTTCGTCTCCCGGGTTATTGCGCGTCGCATCAGGAATCTGCCCGCAACCACGCAAAACTCAAAAGGCTCCCTCAAGATATTTTCGCAGGACAAATCCATTGCCAGCCAGTCCCGAAAATATTGAGCGAGGAAAAACGCTTTATCAGAAGGAAGCAAAACCGACTGCTTGTAAAATGTGTCACGGGGTCCGTGGCAACGGTAACGGAAGTCTGGCGCAAAGGCTGGTTCCCGCTCCGCGAAATTTTACTTGCGAAGAGACAATGAATCCGCTGCCAGACGGTCAGTTATTTTGGATAATAAAAAACGGGTCCAAAGGAACTGCCATGCCTGCTCATGAATTTACACTGAGCGATAAAGATATTTGGCAGATCATCTATTACTTAAAGAGTTTTGCCCGCTGACGTTATTCTCTCAGGCAATGTAGATAATATTACCGGATGGTCAGTTTTTTATATTTGGAGCGTCGGTTCTCTTCTTTCCCGCCTAATTCTTCACGGCGCTTTTCCCGGTATTCCTCGAAATTTCCTTCGAACCAGCGCACTTTGTTTTCACCTTCGAATACCAGCAGGTGGGTGCAGATGCGATCCAGGAAGAATCGGTCATGACTGATGACCAGTACACAGCCGCTAAAGTTTAGAATAGCGCTTTCCAAATTGCGTAAGGTGGTGACGTCGAGATCGTTTGTCGGCTCGTCAAGAAGAAGGACGTTGCCGCCTCGCCGCAACAGTTTGGCCAGGTGGACTCGGTTGCGTTCGCCTCCTGAAAGACTAGCGACCTTTTTTTGTTGGTCGCTTCCCTTGAAATTAAATTTCCCCACATAGGACCGGGAGTTGATCTCTCGACCGCCCACTTCAATTTGATCGGCGCCTCCTGTGATCTCTTCGTAAATAGTTTTTTCGCCATCAAGATCATGCCGATGCTGGTCAACGTATGCTAATTCAACCGAAGAGCCTATCTCCATTGTTCCTGAGTCCGGAGTCTCTTCGCCGACGATCATGCGAAAGAGAGTTGTTTTTCCTGTTCCGTTGGGACCGATCAATCCGACCACTGCACCACGGGGGATAGAGACTGTCATGTCTTTGATGAGGAGGTTATCGCCATAGCCTTTGGATAAACTTTTTGCTTCTATTACCCTGTCTCCCAAATGAGGTCCGGGAGCGATTTGAATGTCCAGCGTGCTTTCGTCAACCTCCACTTTTTGAGACAGGAGTTTTTCATAGTCATTGATTCTGCTCTTACTCTTAGATCGCCGTGCGCTGGGACTGGTGCGAATCCATTCCAGTTCCTGATTCACACGTTTTTGCAGGCCGGAAGCAGACTTGTCCCTATGCTTGAGCCGCTCAGCTTTTTGCTCCAGCCACGAAGTGTAGTTACCTTCAAAAGGAATTCCCTTGCTGTTTTCCAACTCAAGAATCCATTTAGTGATGTTGTCCAGAAAGTATCGGTCATGAGTGGAGACGATAACGTTGCCTGGATAACTAGCGAGAGTTTCTTCCATCCACTGCACGGTTTCTGCATCGAGATGATTGGTGGGTTCGTCAAGAAGAAGGATGTCGGGTTTCTGGAGAAGAGTGCGACACAAAGCAACGCGCCGTGCTTCTCCGCCGGACAGAGTAGAGGCTTTCTGGTCATCCGGTGGCAGTACCAGTGCGTCCATGGCTACGTTTATCTGGCGGTCCAGTTCCCATCCGTCTACGGCATCGATTTGATCCTGCAGGCGGCCCATTTTTTCGAGAGCTTTTCCCATTTCATCGTCTGCCAAAGGTTCGCCCATTTTTGCGCTCACTTCATTGAATTGGTCGAGAAGTTTTTTAATTTCAGCAAACGCGTCTTCCACATTTTCCCGTACTGTTCTATCCATATCCAGACACGGTTCCTGGGCTATGAATCCGACACGTGTTCCTTTAAGCGGTTCCGCTTGCCCATCGAACTCCTTGTCTTCGCCTGCCATTATCTTAAGCAGGGTGGATTTCCCTGATCCGTTTTCACCAACGATGCCGATCTTGGCTCCGTGATAAAAAGAGAGGTGGATATTTTCCAAAATGGTTTTGGGGCCGTAGGCCTTGGTCAGGCCACTCATTGTGAATACGTATTCTCCCGCCATGGTTCTCCTTCTAATTTTTTTGCATGATTATAAAGTCGTTTTCGTTGTTGTGGCGGACTTTCATTTTAAATTCATCCGCTATCCACGAAAACGTTTCTGGACAGTAGAACGCGACATGAGTCTGGTCGCGCTTATAGTACCACTTGCTGAAGGTTTCTGGGCAGAGGGCACGGTTGTTTACAGGATAAAAACGAGTCATCACCGCCAGGTAACCTTCGTTTGATATTTTGTGGATCAGGTGATTCAGTTCGTTTCGCGGTTCCTTGAAATGCTCAAAAGTTTCTGTCGAGATGATGAGGTCGTATTCTCTATGTGATTCCTCGTTGGGAAAAAAATTTAGATCGTAGCCATGCGCTTGATACCCTTCTCGATCCAGTAGTGTTTTGAGAACCGGTTCGTAGCCGCATCCGTAATCAAGCACGGTTTTTACCTCGGAACATATCCTTTTGACAGTATCGATTTTTTCCTGGAACATTTTTACATAGCCCTCGTTGTCGAGGCTGTTCTCGTGTTCCAGATACCGTTTAACCTCCTCTTCTTTTGAGATAAAGAATTCCGGGGGGACAAAGATGAGAGCGCATTTCGGGCATAACCAGTATTCTCTCAGGTCGGCTTGCAGATGAAGTTCGGGAGAAGGGTTATGGCAAAGCGGGCAATTCATTCAGTGAGCTTGTGGTTCGGGTTTTTGTTGCCGGGGTTGATTTTACTTGCTTCTATCCGGGTGCCAGATATAATTACTCAAAAAAATAACAGGGGGCGGCTTCGCCCACGATAACGTAAATCAAGTATCTGGAGCATAACATGGTAGCTTATGTTAATGGAAACGGGGTTCGTCCCGGTTATGTGATTAAGTATAATGATAAACTTTATCGGGTCATGACTTCTGAGCACAGGAGCCCCGGAAAAGGGCGCGCTTTCTGTCAGGTAAAACTTAGAAACCTGATGGATGGTTTGCAGACTGAGATCAAGTTTCGGGCTGATGAGCAGGTTGAGCGTTGTGCGCTGGAACAGATAAAGATGGAGTATCTGTACAACGATCCTTCTTCCGGTCACTGTTTTATGAATAGCGAAACTTTCGAGCAAATATTCCTTGACGAGGCAATCTTGAAGGACTGCATTAAATTTCTCCTTCCCAATACCCATGTCCAAATTGAGTTTTATGAAGAAAGGGCTTTGGGTGTCGCACTTCCCGAAGCGGTGGAACTGGAAGTGACAGAGACAGATCCTCCGTTCAAGGGGGCCACAGCTTCCGGCAGTGGCAAGCCTGCGACTCTCGAAACCGGGCTTGTTGTTACCGTTCCCAACTTTATTGAGATTGGCGAAAAAGTTAAAGTATCTACAACCTCCGGTGATTATCTGGAACGAGCGAAGAAATAGTTCTGGGTTGTCTGTGGTGGCATTTTTTACTCCCGGCAGTATCCTGTTGCGTTGGAAAACATCTCCTTTCTATTTGTATATTCGTGGGTTTTGCTTCGAGACCGCTGTCCGGTGATTCGACTGTATTGATAGGGTTTGCATTAGATTTGACAAAAATATGCGTTTTCACTATAGTGATTGCTAGCTAGCTTGCTTGATTGAAAATAAACAATTTAAAGGGTCATTGTTGCTCCCACCTCAAGATGGCCCCAACTGAAACTCGCCGTGCAGGAACCCTTGTCTGAAAATTCTTTGAGTGTCGTGAATCTGATGCTGAATTCCAGCGTCACGGCAAAGAGCGTTTTATTGCTTTTGCTCCTGTTTTCTGTTGTGTCGTGGGCGATTATTTTGCAAAAATATTTCTTTTTTAAAAGTGCTAAAAATGAAGACAAACGGTTTCTTGCCTATTTCTCCAAGTCCGGCAATTTGAGGAATACCTATAATTACTCTCGCGAGCTCCAACACAGCACCGTTGCTCGTGTCTTTCAGGTCGGCTATCGCGAACTGTATGTGTTTCAAGGAATGGCCAAGTCCAATGAAGGCAAAGGAAACTTGTCGGGCGAGGATGACTTGATATCAGCACGAGACATTAAAGGAATAAGCCTTGCTCTCAATAAAGCGATCAATGCTGAAATCAGTCGACTGTCGCGTCGGTTGGATTTTCTCGCCACAACGGGAAGTACCACGCCTTTTATAGGTCTGTTTGGTACAGTGTGGGGGATCATGACTTCATTCAGCGCCATCGGACTTCAGGGATCGGCCAGTATCGGCGGGGTTGCGCCTGGGATAGCGGAGGCGTTGATCGCTACGGCGGCCGGGTTGATCGCGGCGATACCGGCAGTTATCTTTTATAACTACCTGAGTGATAAGATTCGAATGTTCACCAGCGGTCTGGATGATTTTTCGCATGACTTTATATATTTAGTGGAAAAGAATTTTTCCAGAGACACTTCATCATTTCAATTTCAAGACATGGACTTGACTTGATCGCTGATATGAAAAACCTGTTTTGGTATTAGGTATCCTATGTTGAGAAGAAGGCGGCCTATGATGGCTGAGATCAACGTGACGCCTTTCGTGGATGTCATGCTGGTTTTATTGGTGATATTCATGATCACTGCTCCTTTAATGCAACATGGTCTGGATGTACAACTTCCTAAAGAGTCCACCAAACCCATTCCGGTTAAAGACATCCCCACTGTAACGCTTAAGAGCAACAAGAAGGTTTTCTGGAATCGGGACGAGATAGTAAATATGCTGGTTCTCACTCGAAAGGTAGAGGAGTATCTTGACCAGCATCAGGGCGGAGGTGTTTATCTGAAGGCTGACAAGGCGCTGGATTACGGATTTGTCATGCGGGTGATTGCCACCGTACGCAGGGCTGGAGTGGAAAATATCGGGATGGTGACAGACCCTTGAACCCATGCGAGTTGAATTTATACGATCAATTGATTTTAATCAGATGCTGGTCTATTCGACCTTTGTGCATCTGGTTGCTTTAACGATAGTGATGTTTCTACCAAGTCCACGGATTCAGGAGCAAATTGTTGTTCCTACTTTTAAGTTGGATCTCATTGAACTGCCTTCTGCGTTGAAGTCGGCATCTTCGCCTGTAAAGAAACAAGTGGTTGTCGCGCCACCGGTTAAGAAGCGTGTGGCGGCTAAGGCAAAGCCCATCGCTAAAAAACTGGAAAGGCGGGAAATTAAAGCTCCGGTATCAAAGCCCATCGCTAAAAAACTGGAAAGGCGGGAAATTAAAGCTCCGGTATCAAAGCCCATCGCTAAAAAACTGGAAAGGCGGGAAATTAAAGCTCCGGTATCAAAGCCCATCGCTAAAAAACTGGAAAGGCGGGAAATTAAAGCTCCGGTATCAAAGCCCCGGGCTAAACCTTTACCCCTGCCAAAACCCGTTCTTAGAGAATCAGAAAACAGGAAGAAAATATTGGCGGATTTGGATAATCTCGGGAAAAAATCTATTTTGGAGGAATTGGATCAGGTGGCCCGGCTTGAGCCTAAGGTTCGAGTGAAGAAGGTGGTTCCTCCCAAGCCAATGCAGGAGGAAACGTTCAAGGAAATAGAAAACCAAAGGTCGCAGGAGCTTCCACTAGAGCCAGAACAGTCAGTAGTTCCACCTCTTGTTGATGACTTTGAAGTCGATGCGGTTGAGCGTGAGTTGGCCAAATTGTCCGAGCAAACTTTGGAGCTTGATTCAAAGAAAAGGAACAAAACAACATCTGATCTTTTGAAAGAGCTTGAAGCGGTGGAAACGGTGAGCGCACTTTCGACCGATACACCCGAAAAGGGAAAAGCGTCTCAATCATTGATCCCTGATCCGATCACTAAAAAATCGGAAGGTGATTCTTTACAGGCCTCGCTGGATAAATTTGAAGCCCTGGAAGATTTCTCTCAAGAGATAAAAATCGATATTTCCCAGGCTCAGGTGGCTGTTAAGGATTTCAAGAGTGGAATTCAGCGAGTTAAACCTTCAGTGTCAAAGCCTGACTCCGAACCCGGGACGAAGGAGGCTCTGGCATTTTCCGCCCATGTAGGTTCTCCATCGTCGGATGCTTTGTCGTTATACGTAGGAAAGATTTACAAGCGAGTTTATTCCAAGTGGAAAACTCCTCTCGGGTCAAAAGCCAAAAACGTGGTGGTGGCATTCACCATTTTCCCAAGAGGAAATATAGATAAACCTGTGATTCGTGAAGGCGCTGGGGACGAAAATCTGGACTCAATCGCGATCCGTGCGATATTTGATTCCGCACCCTTTCCTCCTTTGCCAGAAGAATTGCACCGACCTAACCTTCCAGTCAGCATAGTATTTAAATATGTCCCAGAATAAAATTAATGTCAGCTTGCAGTTGTTATTTCTGATTCTTGTTTCATGTGCGGTTTGGCCTTCCCCATTGTTGGCGAAGGATTCTAATGTTCGCATTGAAATGGAGCGCTCCACCCGTGAAGAAGTGAAGGTGGCAGTGACTCAGTTTGTGTTAGAAGAAAATAGCAGGGATCCTATAGGCCTAGGCCAGGAAGCTCGCAAGATTCTAGAGAATGACCTTCGTTTGTCAGGGTTGTTTGTGAAAGTTTCGCCTGCGATTTATAAAGATTTAGAGCGGGGGGAAAGAGGGCAAAAAGAGGTGGATTTATGGGCATGGCATCAGGTGGGTGCTCAGTGGCTTATTAAGACAGAATACAACGTTTTGCCTGAAGGAAAGCTGTCTTTTGTTTTTCGTTTATACGACACGGTCAACGAGCGGTTTCTGTTTGGCAAACGTTATACCGGAGGGAAAAATCTTTTGCGGAAAGTTGTTCACCGATTTGCCGACGAGTTGGTTCTTCAATTGACAGGTAAGCGGGGCGTGGCTGAAACGCGGATTGTTTTTCTCTCGAATGAAAATGGATATAAAGAAATATTCTCCGTCGATTTTGACGGATATAACCCAACGCAAATGACGCATGACCGGACTCTTAATTTAACACCGTCCTGGTCGCCCGATGGCAAGTGGGTTGTTTACACCTCCTACGGCACTAATAATCCGGACCTGGTCATGATAGATGCGGTTGGCAAGAAGCCAAAAAGAACGCTTCTTCGTTTGGGAGGTCTTAACGCGGCCCCTTCCTGGTCGCCGGTTGACAATCGACTTACGCTGGTTTTAAGTAAGGATGAAAATTCTGAAATTTATATTCTCGAAAATAACAGGAAGCTCAGGCGCCTCACCCGACATTTTAATATTGATACCTCTCCTTCCTGGTCGCCGGATGGAAAAAGAATCGTATTCACGTCAGACAGGTCTGGAACCGGCGCACCGCAAATCTATATTATGGATGCCAGTAAAGGGGACAAGGGCGGGGTCAAGCGAATCTCATTCGGTTCTTCGTACAACGACAACCCTGCCTGGTCACCAGATGGGGATAAGATCGCTTATACAGCGCGAGTTGGGAGAAGGTTTCAGATAAAAATATACGATATGAAAACTCAAACGAGTACCGTTTTTACAAAAACACGAGGCAATAACGAGCAACCCAGTTGGTCTCCTGATGGACGTTTCATAGCCTATAGGCATTCTGAAGGCTCAGATACTCACATTTATATCCAACGTTTGGGCGAAGGCAAGGTCCGTCAACTTTCCTTTTCTGCTGGCGGTGGTACTAGTCCAAGTTGGTCGCCTTACCTCATAAAATAAGATATGTTATTGATTTTATAGCAAATTTAAGGGCACCATAAAGGTTGCAAACCTTTGTATTTTGTCTTATATTGGTATCATGTGTAAATTTAGTTGATTTCAGCCCGGGATAGTTAGGGGGGCGGGGAGATTTTATGGTTTTCTCCTTAAGTTTCAAAATGTTTGGATTGTCGCTGATTGGTAGAAAAGTGGGATTAAGTATTGAAATAATACTATAATTATATTAAAATTATGGCGCCCTTAAAATGGAGTTTAACCAGAATAACTATAATGATTTCTGAGGGTTAGTAGGTTTTCAGAATGAGATTATTTTTTTAGTTCTAACTTATAAAAAAAGGATATGTAAATTGATAACTTGGGTGAGGAATATACGATGAAAAGAAAATTTTTCGGTTTAATGATTTTAGTGATTGGATTGAGCTTGACTTCTGCGTGCTCTAAAAATTTGATGCCGCCTGAAGGACAGGTAGCAGATTCTGTTACTGAGAGTGGTGTGAGCGAAACCGCGAGTGCTGGAATTGATTCTGATTCTGTTACTGAGAGTGGTGTGAGCGAAACCGCGAGTGCTGGAATTGATTCTGACA
>FUWD013348015.1_pt2 | contig 26084 bp, 28 predicted proteins | sample 1063281 | NCBI WGS metagenome assembly FUWD01 (sample SAMEA79048168, study PRJEB19326) | metagenome | biome: marine | reverse complement strand
CCACCTGATGGTCGATTAATATTTAGTACGTCTCCAACTAAATAAAGTTTCGGAACGATTCGTGATTCCATAGTTTTAAAATCTACCTCCTCGAGCGCCACTCCTCCGGCCGAGACTACGGCTTTATCCGGACCAAGTAAACCTGTAACCAATAAAGGAAAAGCTTTTAGAGCAAGGAGCAACTTCTTGCGGTCTGCTGTGCTAACGCTATGCCCTTCGGTATCTCCGTCGATATTTAATTCACCTAAGATTACTTCTCCCAAAGCGGTCGGGACAAGTTCGCTCATAATATTTTTAATCTTTTTGTTGGACGCCTCGGTTAAGAGAGTTTGTAACTTATGTTTGGTTTCGCCTGCATCTAGCTTTGGTAACAAATCTATTTTTAAAGTTACTTTTCCGGCTTCTAGCAACTCTCCCACTTTTTTACTTAGGTTTAAAACTGTTGGCCCAGTAACTCCAACGTGAGTAAACAGTAACTTACCATTATGAACACTCTGTTTTTTATCATTGGAACATAGAGTGAGCTTAACTTCTGACAGAGTGACGCCAGCTAGTTTACTTAACCACGGGGCTTTTATGGTAAGCGGTACTAGGGCCATGTTGTTAGGAACAATGGTGTGTCCAAGGGCAGCTAGCCACTTAAATCCTTCGCCAGTCGAGCCGGTTTCTGGGCGCGATGTTCCACCAGTTGCAACTATGCACGAAGTGGCTTCTATATCTCCTTTCGAAGTCTTTATGGTAAAAATCTTCTTCTTTTTATCAAACTCAATCCGCGCCACAATGGTAGTGGTTTGAACGGTAACTTTAGTTTTTTGCACCTCTCCTATCAAACAAGCTCTCACTGTTTCTGCCTTGAGAGTGGCGGGAAATAGTCTATCCTCATTTTCCTCCACAAACGGAACTTTTCTTTCGGCAAACCAATCAATCGATTCGGTTACTCCGTGTTGCATAAAAGTCGAAAACAGAAATTTACCAGAATCTTTATATTGGCTCAACATTTCTCGCACTACCGGTTTGTTGTTAGTTACATTACACCGACCGCCGCCAGTAATTGCCAGCTTCTTACCGAGCTTCGGATTTTTTTCTAAAAGAATAACAGAGAGTCCGCGTGCGCCAGCAGCTGCAGATGCCATCATTCCGGCTGGGCCCCCGCCAATCACTGCCACGTCGTATGCAATCGGCTTTTCCATTAGTATGCGAAGCCGTTATAAGTCAGGTAGCAACCGACAAAAAAAACAATTGCCGTTGCGACTTTTTTTGATTTACCAGCCAAGATAGTGTGGGCGGTGTTGATAATCATATGGGGAAAAGCCACGTAAGTAATCCCCTTTATCAAAGCGGCCCAACCGAATAACGTAACAACTCCCACCCAGCTTATTTCCCAAATATTATGGTTAAGAATAATCGCCAAGCCGGCCACGATACCGAAAAACCCAGCCATAAGCGCGGCAAATGAATTAGGTCGCAGTTCTTTGATAACTTCATTAATTATTGCCGGTCGAAACATCGCTGCCAGAGCAAAAATTATCAGCGTAAGCCCAAACAGTTGGGCCAGAAAAAATGAAAGGTCCATACTTAAATACTTAAATTAGTAATTTTAATTTAAGTATACTCCTAGTCAGTTAAAAAATCATTGTTAACTAGTCTTTAACGATTACCGTGGTGCCCAGCTCAGCCCAATCATATAGCTGGCGGGCCACGTTTAGTGGCATGTTTACACAACCGTTGGAGTACTCCGTTCCAAAACTATCATGCCAATAAGCGCCGTGTATCACTGCCCCACCTTCAGTAAAATACAAACTCCACGGTACTCCAGGCAGATCATAGACTTTCTGAACACTCAAATTTGGAAGCGGACCTTGCATGTAGCGACTCGGTGTCTTTTTAAAAATGGAAAACGTACCTCTCGGAGTTGGAGTAATATCAAGTCCGGTTGAAATGCTAATCTCCATAAACAGTTCGCTTCCTTCAAAGGCATACAACATCTGCTCTCCCCGATCGACCGTGATGCTTTTAGTAGTTGAAGTTGCGTAAGTATTATCCCAAGTTGTCTTTTGTCCCTCATCGAATAATGCTACGACGTAATCAGCCGCCACATACCAGTCACCCTTTACCCTATTGGGATATCTGAGCCACTCATCGAATACTACTTTGTACCAAAACTCACCATCAACCTCGATCTTTCCTTCTGCTTTCAGCACTACTCCGTTTCTTAATCTCGAAACTACTGGATAGTCTAGACCGGGTCCACTTCGTACTCTCAGACATTCCCCCTCAAAGTGCGGCCCGCAGCCATCGACCACTTCTATATATTCAAACATGATAGCTTCTGGGTCCACAGGTTCAGATTTTGGCTTGGTGGGAGTAGATTGCTCAACCACCTCTTCGAATACGAGCGGACTAGGCACAAAAGGTAGCGCGGCTTTTTGAGAACTCTCTTCAATAACAATAGTTCTGTTTGTAATAGATCTGACTTCATCCACAAAGAATAGTGACCCTGCCAGCAGTGCTATCAGCAAAGTCAGTACTACAATTGTACAATTTGAGGCTTTGTCTGACAGATTCATAAAGGTTTCTTTATTTCAGTATATGATAGCGTGCATAAATCTGTGGATAAGATCTTATTTTTCTGTTGATAAGCCTGTTAATAACTTTATGATAATACGTTGAAAAAACTGTATATCTTGTTGATATCGTGTGAGTTATGCACTAACAAGTCTTAACATCCCTTATTTATAGTAGTATTCTAAATAAGTGTTCGATTAACGATGACTATTTATGGAGGTGTATCATGGACACAAGGACGGCTCTCCCTAGAGAGGATTATATGAGACTTCAGATAGTCGAGATCCTAGAATCAAATACTATCAGGCAAAACTGCTGCAAAGAGTTGGCTACTCACAGTCCAACTAACGATCAAGTGGTCCAGTTCGGTGTCACGCACGGCTTTTCTGAAGAGTTCTCAAAAAAATTTTATGCGGTATGAAACAATCAACCGCCACAGGCTCTCATTTTAGTGAGCCTGCTTTATTTATAACGGACCAACTCCCAGCAATATGCTTTGATTTAAATATATGTCTGACACAGGAATAAAGGGGTCAGGAGCATTTTTTTGGCCTACCTTTCTCTCTCATGGTGGCTTGCAACTTAAATCTGTCTACCATAGCATCCCTCCACGATTCACTTCCTTGCGGAACACCTTTATTCACTGAATTGCGAGCAGATTTAAGTTCAGTCGATGTCAGTGGGGTTTGTACGAATTGCCGGTAATCTGCAGGTAAAGTAAATCCAACTGAAATAGGTGTCAGGCACCTCCAAAAGACTAATTGTGTTGTAGGGTGTGTATTCATGAGATAGATGTTAGCTGTAAAGCAAAAATTCCCTGTTTGGGGATTTTTTGTTAAGAGCTGCCGGACAGGGACTCGAATCCTACGAATTCTATGCAGCGTTTGGATATTTTATTTCGCTTTGCTCGTAAAATACCTCAAACCGCTTTTCGAGTCCCGCGAAATAATCTCCCAGATTATTTCTTGCCGCGTATCTCTAAAGCAAAAACACTCCTAAAGGAGTGTTTTTACTAAGAGCTACCCGACAGGGACTCGAACCCCGATTGACTGCACCAAAAACAGTAGTCCTACCATTAGACGATCGGGTAAGGTAGCTTTTGTTCCCTTCTCTACTTTGGTGGGCCTAGAATAGCATAAAGCTTACCAAGTTAGAAGTGCTATATAACAACCTCGCATAAGCAAGATTACTAATCTGTTTCGTAGGAGGCTTTTATGAAAGCGGTAAACAAAGGATGCGGGTCTAGTGGTCGAGCTTGGAGCTCTGGGTGGAATTGCACACCAACGAAAAACGGATGATCCTCGACTGGAAGCTCAGCTATCTCCATAAGCCTGCCGTCTGGAGACTTACCAGAGAAGACAAGTCCTTTCTCTTCTAACTTTTCTATGTACTCTGGATTTACTTCATAACGATGACGGTGGCGCTCGACTATTTCCTTAGACCGGTAGGCTTTAGCGACCACTGAACCGCTCTTGAGTACAGCTGGATACTGGCCCAAACGCATAGTGCCGCCCATATTTTGATCAGCGATGTTATCACGCTGTTCTTCCATCACTCCGATGATTAAGTTTTCGGCTTTAGGATTTATTTCTTCAGTACTAGCGTTTTTGATTTTTGCCACATTCTTGGCAAACTCGAGTACTGCCAACTGCATACCATAGCAGATTCCCAAGTAGGGTATGCTGTTTTTGCGGACATATTCAATGACGTTGAGCTTACCTTCGATACCAGTCACTCCAAAGCCTCCCGGTACCAACACTCCGTCGTATTTTTTGAGTTCTTTCAAATTACTTTTATCCTCAAAATCTTGTGAAGACAGATAAGATATTTCTGGAGTGAGCTTAAGTTTGTAGGCAGAAAATTTAATCGCTTCCAGCACCGACAAATAAACATCCGACAGTACGAAGTCACCTGAACTAAAGTACTTCCCAACCACCGCTATCTTCACTACTTCATCTCCCCCCTTAGAACGACCGACAAACTGTTTCCAGGCTTTTAGGTCGGCTTTTTTACGATTTGGTAGACCGAGAACTTCCAATAGTCTTAATGAAAGTTCATCTTCTTCGTAGTGAAGCGGAATATCATAAATACTTTTTACATCTGGGGCCGAAATTACATTTCCAACTTTAACATTGCAGAATTTAGAAATTTTTTCTTTTCTTTTTTTATCAACCCCAATTGGGCTGCGACAAACTATCATATCGGCAAAAACTCCTGCGCTGTTTAGCATCCGAACCGCTGTTTGAGTGGGTTTAGTTTTCATTTCTCCGATAGAGCCTGGTACCGGGAGATAACTAGCCATCACCACCGCTACATTTTCTGGCTCTTCTGTTTTCATCATCCGAATGGCTTCTAGAAAAAGTACGTTTTGGTATTCACCAACAGTCCCTCCCACTTCAATCAATACAATATTTGCCTTAGCGACTTTTGCAGCTTTTTTAATCCGACTAATTACTTCCAGTGGGATGTCTGGCACCACTTCTACGTTTTTACCTCCATATTCTAGGTTACGTTCTTTTCGAATGACAGACTGATACACGCTACCGGTGGTCATGTAGTTGATTGACGGCAAATCTACATTCAGGAAACGTTCATAATTTCCCATGTCTTGGTCGGTCTCTAGACCATCTTTGAGTACAAACACCTCACCGTGCTCGGTTGGATTCATGGTGCCTGCGTCCACGTTAATATATGGATCAATTTTCATCGCCGTCACCTTGTGTCCCCTGGCTTGGAGCAAGAGCGCAATTGAAGAAGAAGCTACTCCCTTGCCCACTCCGCTCATTACACCGCCGACAATAAAAATGTACTTCGTCGCCGGCTGTTTTGCAGTCGTTTTCTTTTTTTAGGTTTTATAGTCATGAAAGAAATTAAGTTCGTAAGTAACGAGCGACCGCAAATGTACTAGAGACAAGACCAAGTACAATTCCAACCCCTATCAGTACTCCGAAGATCTCGCCAAAGTTTACAATATAATAATCAAACAGGTTCATCTCGAAGAAAGCTTCTGTCCTTGGACCTAGCCAAACAAGAAGTGGATAAAACAGTAACATGGTTAAAACTCCAGAAATAAAGCCATACATAATTCCTTGCAACATAAATGGCCCGCGAATGAACATGTTACTTGCTCCCACCAACCTCATGATGGCAATCTCCTCACGTGAGGTGTAGATAGCTAAACGAATAGTATTGAAAGTAATAAGCACCGAGGCGAGCAATAAGATACCCATAATAATTAAACTAGCTCGTTCGGTAGCGTTTATTATATTGGTTAACGTGTCGATAGAATCTTTATTCTGAGCGTAGTTAACCTCGTCTATAACCTGAACCTGGGGTTGCTCTTGCTCACGCTGATTTTCTAGAAATAACGCTACCCCTTCGTATTGAGAAGTTTCGTTGGTCTGGACAGCTATATTTGCTCCCAGAGGATTTTCGTCTAGCTCATCGAGTGCTTGCAACGAAATCTTGTCGTCTTGGTTTTTTTCTTGGTACCGTAAAAGGGCGTCCTCGCGAGAGGTAAACGTTACCGAAGCAACATCAGGCAAAGCTTCTACGGCTGCTAAGATCCTTTGTATTTCTTCATCGGGTGCATCTGGCACGAAGTACACATTGATGTCTACCTTTGATTGGATTGTTGCCAGGGAGGTTTCTAGCAACTGGTTAAGAAACATGGTTGCTCCGATTACAAACAAAGCGATAGTAAGCACAAAAATAGACGCTAACGACACGTATGCATTACGCCAAAACCCGACAAAACCTGCTTTTATTACTCTACGAAATCCAGTGATCATAATTATTACAAAACGTATTTACCTGTAGTATCATCTCTAACAATCCTTCCTCCGTCCATCGTTATAACTCGACGCTCTATCTCGTCAATCACCCCCTTGTTGTGTGTAGTCATTATAACAGTTGTGCCGAGGTCGTTAATCTTTCGGAGTATTTGTACCACCTCGTAAGTGGCTATCGGGTCTAGGTTTCCGGTTGGCTCGTCGGCAATGATTATGTCTGGTTGATTGACGATTGCTCTAGCGATAGCCACTCTTTGCTTTTCACCGCCAGACAATTCACTCGGGAAATTCCAAGCCTTATCGTCGAGATCGACTAAAGACAAAGCGTGCGGAACGTTTTCGGCTATTTCGGCGTCGGTACGACCGTTTGCTTCCATAGCAAATGCCACATTTTCGTACGCGGTTTTGTGGGGTAGAAGCTTAAAGTCTTGGAAAATAGTCCCGATCTTACGCCGATAACTTGGGAGCTTAGTTTTAGGAATACGGTGGATATCTAATGACTCAAAAAAAACTTGCCCTTGTGATGGTTTGTCTTCTGCGATGATCATCTTAAGTAAGGTTGTTTTTCCAGCTCCTGAGTGCCCAACGATAGAAACAAATTCTTTAGGGGCTACTTGAAAAGTGACCTCCTGAAGAGCGGCCGAACGGCCGTCGCTGTACACCTTCGATACGTTATCAAAGTAAATCATACTGGACAGTATATCACGCTATTTTAAATTATTCGAAGCGTCTATAAACGTCTGTATGTCTCCTTGAAGAACCTTGTCTACGTTGCGTACTTCGGTGTTATTTCTATGATCTTTCACTAGCTGATAAGGATGTAAAACATAAGAACGAATCTGGCTACCCCACTCTATTTTAAGGGTTTTTTCGACTGAAAGTCCTTGCAGTTCTCGTTGCCTTTGAGCTTCATTAAAGGCAAATATTTTACCGGCCAATAGAGCCAATCCTTTTTCACGGTTCTGCTGTTGTGAACGCTCGGTAGAAATATTGACAGAAATATTAGTCGGTTTGTGGACAATCCTTACAGCAGTCTCGCGCTTATTTACATTTTGACCACCAGCTCCACCGGCTCGAGCAAAAGAAATTTCTAAATCATCATCATTCAGCTCAACCGCACTGACATCTTCCAAGTGAGGAGAGACCTCCACCAAAACAAAAGAAGTTTGGCGTTTACCATTGGAATTAAACGGAGAAATTCTAACTAGTCGGTGTACTCCAGATTCACGATGAAGGGTGCCATAGGCACCCTTTCCTTTTATTTCAAAAGTTAAGTTACGATAACCGTTTTGATTATTTGTATTACTGTCAATTATTACCACGTTCCAGTTGCGATTTTCAGCATACTTCTGATACATCTCAACCAACATTCGGGCAAAATCTTCAGCATCGTCTCCACCCGCACCAGCCACAATGGTAAATATTGCGTCATTGCGGTCGTATTTTACTTTCCCTTCTGAAGTATCTTTAAGTTCTTGGAGCTCCTTTATCATCGCTTGTGCTGCTTGTGGGTCATTCCAAAAATCAGGCTCTAGCATCGCCTCGTCGATTTCAGTTATTCGTTTGTTATTTACTTCGTCAGACATGTTCGTGAGTATAGCAAGAAAAAGAGAGCGACGCCTTTAGGCGTCGCTCTCTTTTTTATCCTGAGCCAACACACAGAATTGAACTGTGGACCTCGTCCTTACCATGGACGCGCTCTACCGACTGAGCTATGTTGGCATATTTATCGGCACACAATCTCTCAATTGCGTCGTAGATGTTATCACGAATCAGGGTGTTTGAAAACGCATGTAGTAGTTATTGCAAAAAAGAGACAAAACCGCTATACTCTTGCCACTTACGTGAAAGCGTATTTTTGCGGCCGTAGCTCAATTGGTTAGAGCACCCGCCTGTCACGCGGGAGGTTGAGGGTTCGAGTCCCTTCGGCCGCGCAAAAGAAAAGCCCTTCGGGGCTTTTTCTGTGGTCGAGTGAAATTGTGTGTGGAGCACACAATTTGGGGACTCGAAGCCCGATTGAGCTAGATTACTCACGAAGTGATTAATCTAGCCAATTGGGGTACTGAATCTGTAAGATTCGAGTCCCTTCGGCCGCGCAAAAGAAAAGCCCTTCGGGGCTTTTTCTGTGGTCGAGTGAAATTGTGTGTGGAGCACACAATTTGGGGACTCGAAGCCCGATTGAGCTAGATTACTCACGAAGTGATTAATCTAGCCAATTGGGGTACTGAATCTGTAAGATTCGAGTCCCTTCGGCCGCGCAAAAGAAAAGCCCTTCGGGGCTTTTTCTGTGGTCGAGTGAAATTGTGTGTGGAGCACACAATTTGGGGACTCGAAGCCCGATTGAGCTAGATTACTCACGAAGTGATTAATCTAGCCAATTGGGGTACTGAATCTGTAAGATTCGAGTCCCTTCGGCCGCGCAAAAGAAAAGCCCTTCGGGGCTTTTTGTCTACCAAATTAGGCCCAAAGGATTGATGCTGTTACACAACTATTGATAATACGACTTATACTACAATGGTTACGATCTATGAATTTAAACTAAAACTAAAGTACAATTAAAGTATATGGAACACACACCAGAACAAAATACAATCCCAATAGCAAATGATTCTTTTTTCAAAAAGCACTTCTGTACTGTCACTCCTCTATCAAAATATCTAGCTCTGTTCGTATTCATAATGTTGCCAATTATTGGATTCAATCTAGGTTTTAACTACGGAAGTAATTACCAGCCGCTACCACAACAAAACAAATTTACAGAAGACAAATCAGAAATAGCTATACCTAATTACGCAGCGGAAGAAGTAACGCCAGAAGAGATAATTCAGCTGGTTGCTACTGAGGTCCAAATGACGCCAGAAATAATTATCCAGAAACTATACGGCGAGTACAAATCTTTTTTAAGTCCTCAGCAGTCGGGTAATTTTGCCTGGCCAGTTGCTTCAAAAGACAATGAGGAAGCTTTAATCGTAGAAGGCTTAGAGCTAAATATACAAGAATCATGGATACAGGAAATAGATCAGGGTGTCCAAATAGCGTTTATGTTAGACGAACAATTGGTAGCTTTTTTAAAGCAATCAGGTCTTAACAAAAAGATTTTTTATCTAAAAAACAACCCTACCCTAGAAGATAAATCAATCATTGGTTTTGAGACGAACGATTCAAACGTAGTATGCACAAGAGTAATAATGGATTCCAGCCAGCTAGTCCTAGGTTACAAAATAGCTTGCGGCTATTTACCCCAATAAAACCATTCCATCCATCTATAAAATGAGTTTCTAGATAATTCACCGTAAACCCCTATCAAAATCCCTCCAGAATGTTTTAAATCGACACAACAAAAGCCCTTACGGGCTCTTATATTTGTGTCGATGGGAGGAATTGAACCTCCGACCTTAGCTTTATGAGTGCTACGCTCTAACCAACTGAGCTACATCGACGAATGAAGTTGTGGGGCTAGAGTACACTATTATAGCTCTAGCTTCAACACTTGTTCACTAATTTATTTTTTAATAGCTTCGAGTATTTCCTCAGCTTTTTTTATATCTTCAGGATAACCAATGGGTATCCATAGATTTTGCTCTACTACAGCGATTGGGTATTGTTTGGCATATTCAGCAATAACATCGGTGAGGTAGTATTCCCCCTTGGTCTCTTTAGCAAAAGGATCAAATTTAAAAATATTCTCATCTAGCACCATTACGCCGGTTGAAGCTAGATTGGAAGGTGGATGCTCTGGTTTCTCAATCATCTCTGCCAGAGTGCCATCTGGATGACGAACGACAATACCAAACTTTTCCGGATTATCGGTAGTCAAAGTTAACATTGAACGAGTAAAAGATGTGGCCCGGGCAATGTCTTCTGCTCCATGCAAATCATCGGCAAACATAAAAAGAAAGCGACCTTTCCCATGAAGGAGCTCTTTACACTGCCACAAAGCATGCGCGGTACCTTTTTGTTCTTCTTGATGAACGTAGGTAACTTTGCGTCCATAAAATTCTTTACCACAATGGCTTCTAATTTGATCTTCTAGATAACCCGTAACTATTATCAGCTCATCGACAGAGCTCGGAAGAGATTCGACAATACGATCGATAAGAGCTTTACCTGACACCCTAACTAACGGTTTCGGAGTATTGTCGGTAAGCGGTCTTAAACGCGTACCTTTACCGGCCGCCAAAATTACACATTGCATATGATAGATATTATAACAAAAGGTCGCGAGCAAAGCTCGCAACCTTTTGTTTATTTGTTGCGGGGCCCAGAATCGAACTGGGGTCTGGAGGTTATGAGCCTCCCGAGGTGCCTCTCCTCTACCCCGCTATATATTTAATTTTACTTCTATTGCAACGTTGGAGTGAACTCTCCTCATCCTTACAGGATCAGTACACCTTGTCAGTATTTTATTCACTAATCAGACGAAGTAGTCCAATGTAGTAGGTACAAAAAATACACTATTTTGGTCGTCTTGGCAACTTAAATTACTCCAAACTCTCTAAATACGTTTTGATAACGCGCTAACGTATCATCGACAATCCTCTTAGTTAAAACAAAATCTGCGCCATCGTGAGCAATACGGTTACGAACTTTGTGAGCTTCCCAAGCGTCATCAATACTAGCGAGTTGATTTGGACTAATACTCTTCAGTCTTTCTCCTAGCGAATTACCAATGTACCCTTTACTTTTTAGAGTATCGTCTAAAATAATGTCGGCTTCGATTATTGCTAGTCGCCAATCATTTGGACTATCTGAAGCAGAATGTTTAAACACATCTTGTAACCGATTATTACGAAACGCCCCTCCATTTTTGTTGAGCATATAACTCTTCCCCGTCACGCAACTCTTGTTCCATCAAACCTAAATATAAATTTCTACGAGTAGCTGCAAATACATAAAGAATCAAAAGTATTATCGAAATAATATAAGACAAGATTGCTATAACTGACCAGAATGAACTAAAGAAACTTAATAAGCCGTCACTGGAGAAAAAACTTACTCCTTCTTCGTTGCCACCAAACAAGCTTCCGATAAACGCAAAAATATCAAAACCGACCGAAGGTACGAGAGATTCCGTGGTCGATACAGTTGTGCTTGCAACGTAAGTAACTGGTTCCATAGAGCGTTATTAACGCTTGTCGTAGACGGATTTTCCGATATCAAACAGACGAGCGTCGCCACCGTGTGGTCCAATATATTGTACCCCAACTGGAAGCCTTATTCCGTCACGTTCCACTGTCCCCATTGGGAAGGTTAAGGCTGGTACTCCAGTAAGATTCACTGGTACTGTAAAGATGTCCTGCCGATACATAGAAAGAGGTTCAGCTTTCTCTCCTAACTTAAATGCCGGAGTTGGGGCGGTTGGAGTCAGAATAAAATCGACTTTCTTAAATGTTTCGGCCAGTTCTTCACGCATTTTCTTTCGCGCGATTTCTGCCTTTCCGTAATAAGCGTCGTAATAACCAGAAGACAGAACGTGGGTACCAAGTAAAATTCTACGCTTAACCTCCTGACCAAACCCTTCAGCCCGAGATTTTTCATAGACATCAAGTAGAGATTCACCCTCAACAGACAGCCCGTATCGAATTCCATCATAACGAGCTAGGTTTGAAGAAACTTCTGCCGGCATCACAATGTAGTAGGCAGCCAGACCTTTTTCAAACAAAGGTAGTTCAATATCTATCACTTCGTGCCCAGCAGATTTAAGTTCCGCCACGTGTTTTTCAAAAGCTTCCAAAACATCTGGTTCAACTCCTTCGGACAAGAAACGCTTTGGTACCCCAAAGGTATACTTTTCTTTCAAAGGTATTTTTGGGTAAGTGGTAGCAGAAATTGTAGTAGCATCCATTTCGTCTTGGCCAGATATTATTTGGTGCACCAATTCTGCGTCAGCCACAGAGTTGGTCAGCGGACCCGCCTGATCTAAAGAAGAACCCATAGCCATTAACCCATAGCGCGAGACAGCTCCGTACGTAGGCTTATAACCAACCAACCCGCAATAACTAGCTGGCTGACGAATAGAACCGCCTGTGTCTGTACCAATAGCCACCGGAACAGCTCCCATAGCTACTGCGGCAGCTGAGCCGCCAGAAGACCCTCCGGGCACTCTACTAGTATCAACCGGGTTTTTAGTTGGACCAAAAGCTGAGTTTTCGGTTGATCCGCCCATAGCAAATTCATCCATGTTAGTTGCGCCAATAAATATCGCTCCGGCTTCTTTTAGCCGCTTTACAATTGTAGCGTCGTAAACGGCCGTGTAGTTTTCTAGAATCTTTGAGGCACCAGTGGCTTTCTTACCCTTGAGAAGAATATTATTTTTGAGCGCTACTGGTATGCCGAGCAAAGCTGGTGTATCAACCCCTTTTTCTTGATACATTTTTGTTGCTTCTTCAGCTTCTTTCAGAGCTTCTTCGTAAACGTGTAAAAAAGCGTTTATCTCACCGTTTTTTTCTTTAATAATCTTTAAGGCAGAAGTAATAACTTCTAGCGGGGTTGTTTCGCCGGCGATAAATTTTTTACGTAAGTCTTTAACGGTATCCATATTAATCTTCTATTTGCAGAATTTTTTTAACCTTCATATATCTACCGTCGGTAGCTGGCATTTCTGCCAACACATCTCTAGTGTATTGGTCTGGTGCATTTGTCACCTCGTCTTGTCTAAAAACATTGTGCACCACACCAATCTCCGGGTTAGTTTTAACGTCGTCTGACACAATATCACTAACGGTACTAACATATTCCATAATCGACGAAAGATCGCCTTCAAAATTAGCTTTTTCTTGCTCGGTTAGTCTGATCCTGGCTAAAGTAGCCAGTTGTTCAATATCTTCCTTTTTCATGAGACCTAGCATACCACTTTGGACTTTATCCTGCCACAAGTTTCAAAAACTCTTCTTCCGAAATCATAGCCACCCCGAGTTCTTCAGCTTCTGCCTTCTTGCTTCCTGGTTCTGTCCCAACCAAGACATAAGTGGTTTGCTTGGACACGCTCGAAGAAACATTGCCGCCTAATTTTCTAATTAAATCTTTAGCTTCGTCGCGGGTCATTTCACTTAGCGTTCCGGTCAAGACAAATGTTTTATCGTGCAGCTTGTCTGACTTTCCAACCTTAGTTGGATTCTCTATGGTTATGTGTGGCAGTAGCTCCACCAAAACAGCCTGCTGTTTCTCATCAGCAAACCAATTCACCAATGATTCAGCCACCACCTCACCAACTCCATGAATACCCGAAACCTCTTCTAACTTAGCTTTTTGCATGGCTTCAAGTGAACCAAAAGTCTCGGCCATCAATCTAGCAGTTTCTTCTCCAATATTTTCAATCGACAAGCCTATTAACAAACGATATAGCGGTACTTTTCTGGCTTCTTCAATAGCTGAAATTACATTTTGCGCCGCTTTTTCTTTGAATCCTGGAAGGTCTCGTAAATCACCAAGTTTCAAGGTAAACAAATCTGCATAGCTTGAAATTAGGCCGTTGTCTAAAAATAAATCTATCAACTTTGGACCAACCCCATCTATATTAAGCGCTCCTTTAGAAACAAAGTAGTAAAGCCGCTGACGGTGTAGGCTACCAGAATCTTTTGACACACAACGGTAGGCCGCCTCACCCGGAACTCGTTCTATCGCTCCGTCTTCACCACATTCAAAAACAACCTTGGGAAATTTAAAGGCCTTCGTCTTCTCCGGCCGGAGTGGTAGCATTACCGACAAAATCTCGGGAATAATATCGCCAGCTTTTCGCAGTATTACAGTGTCTCCAACCCGCACATCTAACCGCGCTATATTGTCTTCATTGTGTAAAGTGGCTCGCGAGACCATTGAGCCTGCGATCAAAACCGGCCTGAGGTGTGCCACTGGTGTTATCACCCCGGTCCGACCCACTTGAAGCTGAATATCTTCCACCACAGTGGTTGCTTCTTCGGACGGAAACTTATACGCCATACCAAACCTCGGTGCCTTCGCTGTGTAGCCAAGCAAGCGCTGTAAAGATACGTCGTTGACCTTCATCACTATTCCATCTACCCCATATTCCAAGTCATCTCGCTTACTTAACCACTCATCATAATAAACCTGCACCTCGTCAATTGTTTTACACAACCTAGAGTCGCCGCTGGTTGGTAGCCCAAGTTTCTTCAAGAGCTTAAGCTCTTGAAGTTGAGACTGAGGAGCTTTAAGACCTGTACCGCAAGCAATAAACAAATCTATGTCATAAACCGTCAGCGACAAGTTGCGCTTGGCAGACACACTTGAGTCGAGTTGTCGGAGCGAACCAGCCGCGGCGTTGCGAGGGTTAGCAAAAAGCGGTTCATCGGCTTTTTTTCGGTCGGTGTTAATCCGCGCAAACTCTGCTTCGCTTAGCCAAACTTCTCCCACACAAATTAAATCGATTGGTTCCATAAGTTTGTGCGGGAGTGAACAAATTGTTTTGGCGGTGTGAGTGACGTTCTCGCCAATTTTTCCATCTCCCCGAGTCGAAGCCCGAACCAGCTGACCTTTTTCGTATTCCACCACCAATTTAAGTCCGTCTATCTTGTGCTCCGCTACATAAGACAAGCCAGCTACCGAATGGTCTGCTTCTCTTAGTAAACGCTTCAGTCGAGAATCCCACTCACGAAGCTCCGTTTCTAAAAACACATTATCAAAAGACCATTGTCTCACCTTATGGTTCACCTTAGCAAAAGCTTCGCTCGCTTCTCCTCCAACCGTTGAAGAAACAACACTTGCCTTACCCTCCACCGCCAGCTCCAACTCCGCCAGCTCCAACAAAAGAGCGTCGTAAGCTTGGTCGCTTATTTTGGGTGAATCTTCACTATAATAGAGTTTTTGGTGGTAAGAAACCGTTTCCCGCAATTTTTGCAGTCTGTTTGTCTGAGCTTTTTTATCCATAACTAGAATTGTAAGAATACCTCACGTTGCACGGTACCATAACTATTGACCAGTCTACAAGCCTTATTATAACCTCGAATCGAGATAAGCGTACATTGTGAGCCAGACGAACATTCATAATTCAAGTCATTTGGGTTAAAGCTATCCACTGGAAACCCGAGTATATAGGCTGGGACTTGTCGCAGGGTGGTCGTAGCTTCTGAATTAGCATCAATCACGATAGTGTTTATTTGACTACAACGCTCTGCACCCACGTCTCCCCAAGTAAATTCGTACTCGTACTGATTAATCCTTCCGTTTCCAAGTCTTCCTGGGTTACCAAGAGAAATTGCGTCATTTTTAACATCAGTGGGGTCCTTGTCAAAACATGAAGGTGCAAATTCGACGCCCACCACCATCTCATCGTTGGCTTGTTTTCGCCAATAACGAGCACACTCGGCTCCAGCGTTAGCCGCGTGAAAGGAGACCTCCGACTCTCTGGTATTAGTAGCCAGTTCAACTTGTTTGATCGATAAATCTAGAATTGTCATTCCAACCGACAACACTACACCAACTACAATCAGACTAATCAGCAAGGCGAAGCCGGCTTCCGCGGGTTTGATTGTTTTTCTAATTTTCATGATATCTCTAACTTCCATACACATTATATAAGTAGGTCTCAACCTCAGCGGTTTGAATAGCTCGTTGGTTCCCAGAACTCCAAGTTACCCGGGAAATCACCCTCACCTCATCGGGGTTGGTTTTTTCAAGGAAAATTTCTCTGGTATAGGGAGTAGGATCATAATCTCATTACTACTACTCTTACTATCATAAGTATACCGTGCTCTAGTCCCGGGAGAGTCATTAAAATATAACGCACATTTTTTTTCCATGTTATCACAAGCTTGATTAGACGCTTTTACCCGCTTAGCGGGATCGGGATCAAGCTCTAGAGAACAACCTTTTTCATCGTAGCAAAAACGATAAGCTTTACTTTGAGCAGTAGTACCAGCGAAAGTGTCGAAAGAAAAAGACTCCCAACCATTTTGTGGATTATAATTATTGAAGTTTAGCAAAAGGAGTTCGTCCCGGGTTTTTTGGGCCAACTCGGCCCCTTCTTGAGCCAAGAAAGAGGCAACAATTTGTTCACTAGCAAAACTGGTACTTTTGGCAGTTGAGGAACTAATTTTCATCGGACCAACAATGATAATTAGTAGAATAGTAATTGCTACGAGCGTTTCCACTAAACTAAAGCCTGCTTGGTTTGGGTTTGGGTATTTCATAAATCAAGTATTCGTTGGGTTACGGTTGTTTGAATTTTATACGATTTATCATCGCTGGCTTTTTCTTTTGCTTCTATGAAAATAGTCACGGTTGGCTGAACTGGATTACCGTTTGGCCCTCCCCACTTCTGACTTCCGGTAACAAAAAACTCAGCGTCTACAATATAAATCCCCGACGAGGTAATTAGCTGAGCCTCTTTATCGCCAACACGTCGCAAAAGTGCATTTTGGGTTTCGTCAAAATAATACAAAATTCTGTCAAAATTATCTCCTGTTACACTATTACCTGCTTCTCTGAATACTATCCCTTGGTATTTATTTCCACCACGACCAGAAGGGCAATCTTTTACAACGGAAGAGAGGCTAATTATGTACTCATCCAGATTTCCATTATCATCAAATAAATTAGATGTTTGATCCGTCGCTCCTTCGCAATAGTAATCGGTTCCTGTTCGGATCTCTCTCGTCATTCTGTCGAGCGTAAATGACAAGTTAATCATAACGTTTTGTTCTTTTTGTAGCTGCTGATTTGTGGCGATAATGGTCAGCAAAGCCCCGACCGCAATCGTAACCACTACGGAAAACACCCCCAAAGAAACAATCATTTCGATCAAGGTAAATCCTCGTTGTTTTTTAAGTTTGTTTTTAGTCATATTATTATTGTACGGCAATCTGTCCAGTAGCGGTAACTTCGATTGTTTTAAATACACCTGCTTCGCCAACTAAACCGATATCAATAAAGACACTATTCGTCTCTACGATATTAGATAATCCTCCTTCTTCCTTTACAAAATATGGATCAAAGTTTGGTCTGATGAAAACAATAGATATTTCATTAAGCTCATGCACTACACCAGTGTCAGTGTACGTAATTTTTTTAATCTCAAACCTTGGATCAATGAAACCCTGCACTCCAAATTCCTCACCCACATCATAAAAAATATTATGCCCAACTCCTCCGGTAGCAAGATCTCTAAACACCGTATAACTTTGTTTATTACTTAAATTGAAATGCACACCCATAATAGAACGATACTCTCCTCCGTCAAAATTTGCGCTTACTGCCGATTGCTGTACGTCTCTGATCTGTAGAGCTATCTCATAAGCTTGACCGTGCAGTAGTACGGTATTGTTGAAAGACCCTTGGTTGGTAATTACAATACCAGCTACAATTACCATAATAGTTACACTCACCATCAACTCAATCAGCCCAAAGCCACCCTGAGCTACGTAGCTTGGGCTTGGGGTTATTTTTTTAGGCGAAACTAAAAAGTTGAAGAACATTGAAATGAGTAAAAATAATTATCAGACAACTAGCCACCAAAAATGGCGCAAACGGAACGGCACTCTTCATTGTAAGCGCTCGGCCAGGTAAATGTAAGTGCGTTTTTCCCCCTCTTAGTTTACCAACTCCAAGAATTGCCAAACTGATAGCTGCCCCCACCCAAAAGGCCAGCACCACAAACGAAAATACCAACCCTGGTCCCACTAATAATCCAAGTGGAAAGGCCAATTTAACATCACCAAACCCCAGCCACTTACCTCCAGAAATCTTCCACAAGAAATAAAAGAAAGCTACCCCGCCAAGCGCAGCTAAGGGATGCCAGTACCAGTCTGTAAAACCAGTTGAAGAAAGACTAAGTTCGTAAACCAAAAGCAGCGCTGCGCCAAAGGTCAGACTGGCGGTCAAACTGTCTGGAATAATAAAGTGATAGAGATCGTAGACAGTAATTACGACCAGTACAGACACAATAAACCAAAGCAAAGCAATCATGATCGGATCCATAGTCAAACTAAGACAAAGCGCAAACAGAACCCCAGTCGCCAGCTCCACGACAAAGTAACGAGTCGTCACCAGACAACTACAAGTCCGACAACGCCCACGAAGCACCAAGTAGGAGACCAGCGGAAATAATTCAAACCAACGCAACCGAGTCCCGCAAGACAAACAATGCGAATGCCCAGACAAAGACTTCCCCGTATGGAAGCGATAAATATAAACATTTAAAAAACTCCCAATGATAAGTCCAAAAATAAACGCATTGGCATACCACCACATCGGAGCGTCAAGTAATTGCAATAAATCCAAATCCATAATCTTAACAACATTATAACTCAGCGTAATCAAAAAAACCGAGGTCGGACCTCGGTGTTTTTGGCCAATAAGGCCTATTATTTACCAATCTCATCAAAAAGAATCCACTCTGTTAACTCACTTCGTAGGTCATTAATATCAGAAAAATATTCCGGGAAAGACCCTTTATTCAATATAAGATTTTCATCTCTTGTCTGAGAAAAATAGTCAAACAAACTACTATATTTGTAATCAACAGCTGACGTGACCAGAGTGCTAGTACATTGTGCCTTTGCTTTTTCACCGAGGTCCGACCTCGGTGTTTTTGACCTTGGTGTTTTTAAATTTAGTGGATTTAAGTGAATATAGGCAAAGAGGTACTTAAGATACTGATCTGAGTCTGCCCTCACCGACTTGAAACCCCCTTCAAATAAACCCCCGGTTCTATTGTTGGTTTTGTTGAAGTACATTACATAAGCAGTCGAAACCTTCTGCATGAATTTACTTACCCCACTATCAACTAAAGGGGTCAGCAGAATATGAAAATGGTTAGACATAAGACAATATGCTCCGATAGACACTAACTGATCACCTCTATCGATACTATATATTCCGGCTTTGAGCTGATCTGCATTTCGAAAAGAAACGTTTTCATTTGAATTGCACAAAAAAAGCAACTTTTGGAAGCGTTCATAATCCTTATGATTATGAAATATTTTTTGCTTACTGTTTCCCCGATTGTATACGTGATAAAACTCCCCGGGAGCAAAAACACTTTCGTGATAATTCATATACTTTTATAATATCATAAAAAACACCGAGGTCGGACCTTGGTGTTTTGTGTGTTTTTCACCGAGGTCGGACCTTGGTTTTTTTTGAAACATAAATTACGGACAAGCAAACTCAACCTCAGACACAAGGGGTCAGGAATCTCTTTGCGGACGCCAGTACTATCTACACACCAGTGAACTTCTCTGATGGGAGCAGACAAAGCGTAAGCTGATGTATTACTGTTACATTCTACAGCTGCTGCTTCAATCGATTCTATTGAGGCGATGATGTTCATAATTGCAGTAGACGTAGCAAATCCGTTACTACCACAAGCAGTATCGTAAGTGAGAGTATTTACCTGGTCTATATTAGCTCGCTTAGCAATAGCGTCAAGCTCACCTTGAGTCTTAGCCACGATTCCAGACACCCTAGCGTCGCCCAGAGAAGATAAAACAGTTGCGGCTAAGATACCGATGATTGCGATAACCACAAGGAGTTCGACCAAGTGAATCCATACACCTTACTACTATGTTTCATATTATATTCATTATACACAAATCACTAAACAGAAAAACGAGTTACAAACAAAAAAACCGCCGAGGCGGTTTTTTGCAATACTCTAAAAACTATGGACAAGCGATGGTAGTCGCTGCGCTAATAGCGGTAATATTGGATATATATGTTGCTACTCCTGTAGAGTCGACACACCATGCTGCTTCTCCAGCGGTGTCAGTCGCGTCAATGACATTAAGCGGAGCAGCGAGAAGATAGCCTCCAGGTGTATCATTACAAACTACGGCGTTAATTACTGCTGCCCCATCTACAACTCGGCTTGTCGTTAAAGTCTCCGCTCTATTGTCTTCAGCAGCTGTCATAAGCCGAACTATGTTACCATCTCCACACACATAATCGTATGTGAAACCATTTTGGTTGTAAAACAACTCAGCTTGTGAACGAGCGTTTCCAATTGATTGCTTAATAGCAGCGTCTTGACCTCCGTCTCTAGCGTCGTTTAGTGAAGCAAGTACAACGGCTGCTAGAATACCGATGATTGCAATTACTACGAGGAGTTCGATTAGGGTGAAACCTCGTTGTAGTGTCTTTTTCATAATTATATAATTTTATTAACTAATACATTTCAGATATCAGCTGCGTATCTGAAATGTTGCCTACGTTGTAGGAAGGCTCATTACATTATAGTACTTTGTGAGGCAGATAAATGAAGCGATGTGGAAAACCTCAAAAACATTTTTAATTTTTACCATTTCAAATTTCCTCCCTAGGCAAGGCTTTCGCAGATACTAATCAAAAAAACCACCAGACCTTTATTGCTTGGTGGCTTATTTTGAACGTTCGTGAGGATAGAGCGCCTAGATTGGTAGAGAAAACATAACAGCTTGTGAAGAATATGCTACCAGGCAAATAAAGGTCGCTCCCCAACTTTCACTTTCACTAAGAATCTAAAACGCACTAGACATGTTGTAGATCGGCATTAGCACTGAAGCTAACAATACTCCTACCCCGAGTCCGAGCAAAATAATCATAGCCGGTTCAATCAAACCAATCATAGTGTCGACAGCGTTGTTTACTTCTCGCTGGTAGAAAGTGGCCAGAGTGGTAAGGATACTACTCAAGCTTCCGGTTTCTTCACCCACTTTAACCATTTGAGCAAGCACTCCGGGGATCTCTGGATACTCACCAATCGCGTCGGCAAACGACCGACCACCCTTTACTTCTTCCAAGGCTGACTGAATGATCTCTCGATAAACAGTGTTGTCTACCACGTCGGCGGTCACTTCTAAAGCCTGAACAATGGAGACACCACTACTTAACATCGTCGACAAGTTGTCACAAATACGGGTGAGAAGAAGTTTTTGCATTAAGTCTCCTAGGTAAGGAACCGACAAAATAAATTCATCGATAGCCCTTATACCGACGTCTGTCTTGGAAAACTTCCAGAAGGCAAATCCTCCCACCGCAATAGTGATGAGAATAATCGCAATGTTGTTGATCATAAAGTCGGACAAACCAATTACGATTTTGGTATAAATTGGTAGATCTTGTCCACCGTCTTCTAGAATAGTAGCAATACTTGGGATAACCATGGTCAACATCAGACCCATAACGATAAAGAATACCCCGACCACAAAAGCCGGATAAACCAAGGCATTTTTGGCTTTGTTGACCACTTCGTATTGCCTGTCTAGGTAGTCGGCCAAGTATTCAAAAGATTTTTCTAGAGAACCAGACTCTTCACCCGCTCGGATTAAGTTGATATAAAATGAAGAAAATATTCTGTCGTGGACGGCAAGAGCTCTTGAGATAGAACTTCCTGCTTGCAGGTCTTCCACTACCTGATTGAGGGCGATTTGTAACTGCGGATTTTCTGATTCAGCCGACAAAAGTCTAAAGATTCGAAGCGGTGATACTTGCGCCTGAAAAAGCGTAGCAATCTGTCTAGACAAAATAACCACTTCTTTATTAGAAACAGATTGAAAAAAGGTAAACTCAATATTGAAAGCCCCCATTAGACCGCCAGCTTTGCCCGATTCGTCGATAGAAACAATTGTGTAGCCACGCTTTTGCACCGCTGCAATAGCTGCGTCGATAGAAGGAGCTTCTACTGTGCCTTCTCGTTGAACGTGATTTCCATCAATAGCTTTGTATATAAAGAGCATAATTTATTAGATGATTCTTTCTAAGCCTTTTGGATTGGTTGAATAAGTAAAGGCGTTTTCAATAGTAATGTCGCCATTTTGAACTAACTTGGCTAACGATCGGTTCATGTCGATCATTCCCAGCTCTAGACCAGTCTCGATCACAGACGGAATCTCGTGGATTCGGTTATCTCGAATCAAGTTACTCACGGCCGTGTTATTGATCAAGAGCTCATAAGCCGGTACTAGCCCGCCCGCAATGTGCGGGATCAATCGTTGCGAGAAAATGGCAATCAGCGAACTGGCCAACTGAACTCTAATCTGGTCTTGTTGATTACCTGGAAAGGAGTCGACAATACGATTGATAGTTTGTGCAGCATCGTTGGTGTGAAGTGTTGAGTATACTAAGTGCCCCGTCTCCGCTGCCGTTACCGCAGCCGCGATAGTTTCTGAGTTTCTCATTTCTCCCACCAATATTACGTCTACGTCTTGACGGAAAGCGGCGTTGAGAGCGGTTTCAAAGCTTTTAGAGTCGATTCCAATTTCTCGTTGGTCGATAAGTGATTTTTTTTCGTCGTAGACATATTCGATAGGGTCTTCAATGGTTACTATGTGCTCGGAACGAGTTTTGTTAATAGTTTCGATCATGGCTGCCAAGGTAGTTGATTTACCCTGACCGACCGGCCCTACACAAAGGAAAAATCCTTGTGAGCGTTTAGTAAAGCTGTCTAGAATCGGTGGCAGATTTAACTCTTCAAGATTTCGAACTACATTGGGGATTAATCGTAAAGCTATACCCATTTTGCCCCGCTGATGGAAAGCGTTACCTCGAAATCGTACTCCCTCTGCGTTTTCAAAAGAAAAGTCGATTTCATTAAAGTCGATGTATTTAGCGTATTGGTCTTCTCGCATTAAGGTTTTAGAAAAGTTGTTTACGTCGGCGTCGGTTAGGATTGGTTTTTTGACCAAGGGAATAAGCGTTCCCGAAACTCTAATAAGCGGGTGTGCCCCAACCGAAAAGTGCAGGTCCGAAGCTTTCTCCTGCAGTATTAATTCGATGAGGGAATTTAGTTCTCGTTTATAGTCAACTGCCATAATATTATTTACAAAAAGCCTCGACTTTTTTAATTACTTCACTGGGGACAGATTCCGCCTTAATTATATATCCTATCGCCCCAGCCTTCTTAGCATCTTCAATGTCTTCTGGCTGACCCTGGTTCGATAAGACAATACATTTGGCTTTAATGTCTGGATGTTGCTGATAAATTTCTTTGATTAATTCCGCGCCTGTCATGCCCGGCATAATCATGTCTAACAGAATCACGTCAAACTCTGAATCACTTTCTAAAATACGAAGCGCAGCTAAGCCACTGTCGGCTGCTTCTACCAAATAACCACTAGCTGTAAACTTAGTCGCATACATGTCACGCAAAAATGCGTCGTCATCAATGAGTAGTAGTTTCATCACCTTTCATTATAGCCTCTTGCACCTCCAACTCTTGTGGGTTATCGACAGTATCTGCGATTGCATCTTTTTCTGTCTCATCTAAATTAGCCTCAATTGCCATTTGGGTACTGAAAGCGTTCATTTCTTCGTATGGGATTTCGTGATTTAAAGCTTTTATTATTGCGTCTTCTTGAATAGTGACGAATCCATTTTTTCTGGCTGCTTGGAAGAATTCTTCTTCTGAAGCATTTTTCAAAATTAGTTCCTGCATATCTTCGTCAATCTTCAGCACTTCGGTTACCGCAGTTCGCCCTCGATACCCGGTTGAACAAGTAGGGGTTGCCTCTGGATGCATTACGGTTCGGTTGCTTGGTATAAGCTTGTGGAATCTTTTAGGCAGGCTACTAAATGTTTTTTCTATTCTAAACTTAGTGCTCACGTCTATCTCTTCTTCTTTACCGGTGTTCTCACACAGAGTTCTAGCTAAACGCTGGGCAATGGCCATTTTCAAAGTTGGAGCAATCAAATAAGGGTCTACTCCCATGTCGATTAGTCGAGGAATAACTCCAATCGCGTTGTTGGTGTGAATCGTTGAAAGTACCAAGTGTCCGGTGAGAGCGGCCTGAATAGCTAGTTGAGCGGTTTCTTTATCTCGGATCTCTCCCACCAAAATGATGTCTGGGTCTTGACGAAGAGCAGACCTTAGACCCTTGGCAAAGGTATAGCCTATTTCGGGCCGTACTTGCGACTGACTAACCCCCTCCATGTTGTACTCGACCGGATCTTCGAGCGACATTACGTTTTTTCTTAGAGTGTCCACCTCCTGAATCATCCCGCGTAGGGTTGTAGACTTACCAGAACCAGTTGGACCAGAAATTAAGATAATGCCGTATGGTTCTTTTACTATCTTTTTTATAATGTCCATGTTGAAGGCAGAAATTCCACTTTCTACCAAAGTGCGTACCCCTTTACTGGTATCCAAAATACGCATTACCACTTTTTCTCCATGGTTGGTGGGCAATATAGAAACACGAAAATCAATCTTTCGATCGTCAAAAGTTGCCGAGAAGCGGCCATCTTGTGGCTTCCGTCTTTCGTCAAGTCGCATAGACGACAAAATTTTTACCCGAGCTACCACAGCCATGTGTACATTCTTCGGTAGCTCCAAACTTTTAGCCAACTCTCCGTCCACTCTAAACCTGACTCCAACCTTTTTTTGAGTTGGTTCGATATGAATGTCAGAAGCACTGCCGTCTACTGCATAACGAAGTATTGTAGCAACGATTTTAGTTACCGGTGCGTCCTCTTCTATATGGTCTTGAGTGTCTTTTGCGTCGCCCGAAGCCTCTTCCAGACCGGCAGCAATTTCTGCATCTAACTCAGTTTCGAGTGTTTCTAGCGCGTGTCCAACGTCTCCCTCAAGGTTAGTGTAAAAATGAAGTACTTTTGACAGGTCTTCCTCTAGCATGTACACCAAACGATACGGTTGATTATTTTTTGTACTAACGAAGTTCAAGGCTTCCCGCATTTGCAAATTGTCTGGATCGTTTACCCCGACCACTAACACATCATCTTGGATTTTTAACGGAGCCATTTTGTAGTGAGTAGCTGACTCTTCCGACAAGTAATTTAAAACTTCTTGCCCGACATTAAAACCCTCCGGTACCGCAAAAGCCGGCACCTGGTAAAACTCCGCCATAAAGTCTCGAACATCGTCTTTGTTCATTTTTAGCTCAATAAAAGCTGACTCGTAGGTACGGCCAGTTTCTGAAACGATTCTTTCTGCCTGATTGATGAATGTCTCATCCACCCCACCACGCTCTTTTAGTGCTTGTAGTGGATTCATACAGATCTAAAAGTTTGAACCACCATCCACTGATTCCACATCTGCGAACGGATCCAGACGGCCAACTGGCCGTTCTTCTATTTTAGTTGAAAAACTCCGTAGGGACAGAAATCGGCTGTTTCCAAAAAAGTCTAGGTTGATAGTAATCTGGTTCAGCACTCTACCTCTTTCAATAAATACCTGTGTATCGTTTAACATTTTTTGCATATCCTGCTCGTTTGCCGCTACGTCAAATTGCGTACTTGAATACTGAGTATAAAAATAGTAACCGCCAAACGCTAAAGTAGAGACTCCAAGTATAATTGCTATATTTTTTAAAGTATTACTCATAGCTAGAAGGTTATTATATTAAGATTATCACCTACCGACTGACTACTCTTATAAGAGTACGTCATCAGGCTAATACTGACATTCATCAGACCTTCGTCAGAACTACTCAACTCCACACCACGAACTTCTAGTGGGTAGTTGTTTTGCTCCAGTAATTCAAATAGTCTTTTAATTTGAGGATACGTACCAGAGACAGACAATTCAAAATTATGTGCTTGTGGCAAATTTTCTGACCCTCTCTGAGATGTAGACCGACCAGGACTTCCCACACCACCACCACTTGCGTTTATGTAAGTTGCTTCCGATTCATTTGTTATAAGCAATAAATCTCTAGTAACAGAAATTTCGTCAATCTCGTCCGGCAAGTAGCTGGTTAAGCGATCACGATCGTCTTTAGTCACCAAGTCGAGATTACTGATTAAATCAGTCAATCTATCATTTACACCTGAAACATCTGC